>Ga0208626_1000064_pt1 | contig 54595 bp, 41 predicted proteins | sample LakWasMet10_HOW4_2_FD_183860 | JGI IMG/M metagenome (GOLD analysis project Ga0208626, IMG submission 183860) | Freshwater sediment methanotrophic microbial communities from Lake Washington under simulated oxygen tension - Sediment Metagenome... | ecosystem: Environmental > Aquatic > Freshwater >... | reverse complement strand
TCAAACGCGCATGGAGCGTTATTGGTGTTTGCAGTATTTGATTCAAGAAGGCTTTTTAGAGGAAGGCAAGCAAGAAATTCACGGAACGGTATGGCGCGAGAATTTAGTGCGTTTAGATAATATGCCTTATATGACTAAAGTTTACGGCTTGCCTGAGCTTAAACCCGGCACGCGCGTGAGTTTGCAAGTACAAGAAGTCGATACGCTGATGTTGGACTTGCGTACTAAATTTGTACAGATATTAGAAGAGGCCGTTGTACCTGTGGATTTTGACGATGTAGATATTGAAAATTTGAATAATTTAGCCCCGGGCATTGTTGACTTGAGTTCTGATGGTATGAATGAAACTGACTTAGCTACTCCAGATGATACAGTTGAAGTTGAGGCGGCTTAATGTTTCGTGTAGCTAAACATTTAATGCGCAGTTTCACCCATATTAATGCGGCAGACGAAACCGTTTATGTGAGCGAAACGGATGGTGTACGCTCATTACATTTAGGTTCAGTCACGGTACAAAGTGCCATGCGCATACGCGACCCATTTGCACTGGAGCTTACCTACACACGTGGCATTATGTGTTTTTTGTTATTTAAGAATCATGTTAAAGAGATGCTCACCATAGGTTTGGGTGGTGGCTCTGTCGCAAAGTATGTTTATAAAAGCTGCCCAGAAATTACCAGCACTATCGTTGAAGTTAATGCAAAAGTGATACAAATGGCGCGAAATCAATTTGCTGTGCCAGAAAATGATGAGCGCTTTGAGGTGGTTGAGGGTGATGGCCTGCAGTATTTAGCTGAGCATATCAATGCAACGGATATTTTATTAATTGATGCGTTTGATAGTAACGGTATTCCACTAGATTTTTGTAGCCAAGATTTTTTTGATCAATGCTCGGCAACTTTAAAAAGTGACGGCATATTTGTGATTAATCTATGGGGCAGCGATAAGAATTTTGATGTTTATTTACAGCGTATAGAGCAAAGTTTTGGGCAAAAAGTGCTGATGATGCGCACTGGTAAACCAGGTAATATCGTCGTCTTTGGCTTTAATAAAGCACCTAGCAATTTAAGTGTAGTTTACTTACAAGAACGTGCAAAAGCGCTTGAAGCCAAACATAAGATAGAGTTTTCTGATTTCATCGATAAACTATGCAATGATAATCAGGTATATCAAAAAAGACTGATGCTTAGAGGTGATGCGAATCATGTTTAGGTACTACCCAACCTCAATAGGCTTAAAAGCTAGCAGTATTTAAACACTTTAATTTAAGAATATTATTATGATACCTAATCGATATTTCGCAACTTGCCCACGTGGTTTAGAGCAATTACTCGCGGATGAGTTACAAGAAGTAAAAGCTAAGTCGATCAAGCTAACCGATGGTGGTGTGAGTTTTGATGGTGATTGGGCTGTGTGCTATGCGGCAAACTTGCACTCACGTATAGCTACACGTATTTTGTGGCAAGTAGCGCGTGGCAAATATTTGAACGAAGAGGATTTATTTGAAGGCGCATATAAACTTAATTGGCCACAATGGTTTGATGTAAAGAATGACTTTATGGTCAAAGTGACTGGTGTGAAATGTCCGCTTAAGAGTTTAGAGTTCGCCACCTTAAAAATTAAAGATGCGGTGTGTGACAAATTTAGAATGGCTGTAGGAAGCCGTCCGTACATTGATACCAAAACGCCAGCAGTGCGCATACATGCCTACTTAGCAGCTGATGAATATCAGTTCTATTTGGATACTTCCGGTGCGGCTTTGTATCAACGTGGCAACCGTAGCTCAAGTATTGAAGCGCCTTTGCGTGAGAACTTAGCCGCAGGTATCTTAAAACTCTCTGGTTGGCAGATTGGACAACCTTTGCTAGATCCAATGTGCGGTAGCGGCACGTTTTTATTAGAGGCCGCGATGATTGCGCTAGACATGGCACCAGGTTACAAAAGGAATTTCGGTTTTGAAAAGCTGAACACTTTTGTGCCAGAAGTTTGGAGTAAAATTAAAAAACAAGCCTTAAATAGAGTGAAAAAAGTAAGCTTTCAAAAGATTTATGGTTCAGATATCGATTTACGTGCAGTACGCATTAGCAAACAGAACTTGGACGATGCTGGATTGTTGGAAGCGGTGCAGTTATCACATGTTGATATGATTGAAGTTCCCCCTCCTGCTGATAGTGGTGTGTTGGTGGCAAATCCTCCGTATGGTGTGCGCATAGGTGAAGGCGACGATCTTGCACTGCTGTATCCTAAAATGGGTGAAGCGTTAAAGCGTAAATTTGCAGGTTGGAATACTTATTTCTTAACCAATGATTTAACCATGCCCAAGCTTATGCGATTAACACCGAGCAAACGCACACCATTATTCAACGGCTCACTGGAGTGCCGACTGTTTGAAATTAAGATGGTGGCGGGAAGTAACCGTAAATAGCATTACCTAATTTAACGTCATAGAGAATATTTAAACCATGGCTGACTCATTAAATGACTTAAGGGCGCGTATTGATACATTCGTGCAGGTACGCGATTGGGTGCAGTTTCATACACCAAAGAATTTAGCGATGGCGATGATAGTTGAGGCTGCCGAGTTGGTGGAGCAGTTTCAATGGGATACGCCACAGGAAAGTCAACAGTTAACACCTGAAAAACGAGAGGCTGTTAGTCATGAGTTGGCTGATACATTTGTCTATTTGCTTAGAATTGCTGAAGTGTTGAAGATAGATTTAATTGAGGCTGCAAATGTCAAAATTGAACTGAATGCAAAAAAGTATCCAGTAGAGAAGTCAAAAGGCAGTAATGCTAGGTATACAGAATATTTGTAAAGATTTAAAACAATTCTGCCCCATAAACCTTATCAATTAAAGGCTTACTGGGCAGGTGACTCAATACTCTTCAGTATTTAATAGCTCAATTACAGACTAGCTAATGCTGCATCATAGTTGGGCTCATCAGCAATCTCTGCAACCAACTCACTATGCAAAACATTGTTATTTTCATCCAACACTACAACTGCACGTGTTGTTAAGCCAGCTAGGCTGCTATCTAAAATTTGCACACCGTAATCTTTTGAAAATTTTGCAGTGTCACGAAATGTAGATAAGTTGATTACGTTTTCAATGCCCTCTGCGCCGCAGAAGCGGCTCTGGGCGAATGGCAAATCAGCAGAAATACACAATACAACAGTGTTGTTCATACTGCTGGCTTTTTGGTTAAACGTACGTACAGAAGTTGCACAAGTTGGGGTATCAATACTTGGGAATATATTGAGTACTTTACGTTTACCAGCAAATGCATCTAGTCCAACTAGGTTGCGCTTTGCATCCGCAAGTTGAAAACTTGGAGCCGCTTGGCCTTTTTGTGGAAAGTTACCGCCGATTGTAACGGGACCGCCTTTTAAGGTGACTGTGCTTGTCATGATGATTTACCTCTTTTTATGGGTTTTAAATAGAAATGATAGACCCACTATCATAAAACAAAAAAGCCCAGTTTGCACTGAGCGATTGATACTTTTTATAGACATAATCCCTTGTTTTAATAGGGTCTTTTTCCATATATAACTTTTTCTGTATATAAACAGTAAGGTTAAGTAAATAGATCCTCACTTAAGTATCCAATGGTCATCGTTTGGTTATGTAATACGCTATCTCCAGTATCTGGACGCGGTGCAAATTCACCGTAGGCATAGAAGCCTGTAATAGAAGTTTGCGAACCTAAAATTTGCTTAACTAGTTTGACTTCATCGACGACTGATTCTGCCATAATACCTTTGCGCCCAACACAGCTCACACAAATTGCTAAGCCCGTTTGATTAGTACTAGCTTGACTAGTGACTAGATGTGCTGCGTCACCAGCTCCTTCAACTAATCTATCGTGGGTAGCTTGGCAGAAACGCACGATCTCTCCTTCATCTACGTTACCTGCAAAGGTAAGACTATTTTTAATATTATCTACGGCTAATAGAGTACGAATCTTTTCGATGTCTCGTTTGCCTTCTTCAATGATAGCAAACGGAAATTTTAAGCCGCTACCAGGTAAGCCCTTTGCTGTTTGTGCGCCTATATACATATTATAGAGTGGCAGGGCAGGTTTTCCATCAAGTTCTAATACCACGTTTTTTTCTGATCTAGTCACTTTGCGAGGTGGGCCATATGGTTTCCAACCTAGACCTACACCCGTCGCCGCTACTAGATTTTTACCATACAAGCCAACAGCAATAACGAGTCCATTTGTAATAGTATCGTTGAAAATTTGCATGGTTTGATTAAAGTTAAATCCATCACCAGCCATACCACCTATCAGCGGAGTGTCACCTATTACACTTTTAAAACCCTCTAAAAGCTCTGAACCATTAACATTTAAGCCATCTGAATAAACTAATATCGCTTTCAAGTCGTTAGACTTTAGTTGGCGCGCTAAGTCGACGGCAGCTTCATAAGAGTTTTGCATACTAGTCATCTTGGTGTGAGTCACGCGCTGTATAGTTTTTTCCCACAATACTGCAGTAATTTGCAAGCTGTCATCAAAAACACCGTCAGCTGATATTTCCCCTGAAGTTGTGCAACCTATAATTTGAGCCACAGGATAGCGTGCTTTTAAAATGCTATCCAATTTGGAGTCACCAAAGCGTTTTACTGAGCCAAAAATTAACACTAAGTTTGCCATAGGCAGAGGTGAGGCTGCAGGCAGATCTTTTAATGTCATCTTAGCTGTTAAAGACTCTTGCTTTACTATCATGCTCATCCCTTAAGTTTTAGCTTTAAACATCAAGCTTCAAGTACCGACTATAGTACTTTTAATTTAGTTGTTATATTTTCTAACAGTTGTTAGTAAATTATTATATGCTACCCATATGGGTAGTTGTAATAATTTTATTATATATATCTATTTTTATGTAAATCTGATAATACCTATAATATTTAATATATTGCATATGCTTGTTAAACCTATTGCTTATTAGATGAGTCTGTAGATACAATGAGAAATAATGAGTGCAGTTGAGCAGGAGCAACTTTAGTGCTGCACATAAAATAAGGGAGCTTGCTGGTGAACCAAAAAGAGCCAAGTCAAGGGGGGCAAAGTAGAGTGTTGCAACAAAAGCTGACTTTAGCGCAGCTTTCCGCAATTAAAGTTATGGTCATTGATGACAGTAATACGATACGGCGTAGTGCAGAAATATTCCTTAAAAACTCAGGTTGCTCAGTTATTTTGGCTGAAGATGGGTTCGATGCTTTAGCCAAAATTTCAAATGAGCACCCAGATATTATTTTCGTTGACATTGTGATGCCTAGGCTCGACGGTTATCAAACCTGTTCGTTAATTAAAAGAAATTCGCGTTATAAAAGTACTCCGGTCATTATGCTTTCAAGCAAAGATGGCTTATTCGATCGTGCACGCGGTCGTATGGTAGGCTCAGATCAGTATCTGACTAAACCTTTCACGCAGGATACATTGTTAGAAGCAGTGCAAACTTACGCTGCGATTAGTAAAGTTAGCTCAAAAGAGGCAGAGTAAATATGGCAATAGAAACAATTTTAGTGGTTGATGACTCAGCAACAGATCGATTCTTTTTAACTGAGCTTCTAGAAACTGCGGGCTATACTGTGACTGGTGCAGAAAGTGGCGAAGAGTGCTTAACTAAAGTAGCCATTAAACATCCTGATTTAATTCTGTGCGATGTCGTAATGCCGGGTTTAACAGGTTTTCAAGTAACGCGACTATTGGCTAAGGATGTTGCGACTGCACACATACCAGTTATTCTATGTACAGGAAAATCACAGGCGACAGATTTAGCTTGGGCTTTAAAAATGGGTGCTAAAGCGTGTATAACTAAACCTGTAGTGAGTGCTGATTTGCTGTCGTTAATTAAAACCTTAGAATAAATAAAGGCAGCTTAATTGATAAGTTGGTATCACCATCATGGCTAAAACCTCTAATCTACGAGAGTTTCAAGAAGCAATTCTTCTGCGCCTCAAAGAAGCAACCGCAAAAGGCGGAGCTGTTTCGACTTCACGTTTAGGTGTGATTGTAGGTTCAAAAAGAGTGCTCATTAACTTGCATGAGATAGGCGAAGTTTTACCTATGCCACCTTTACAGCAGGTTCCGCTAACTTTACCATGGTTTTTAGGGGTAGCTAACGTGCGGGGTAACTTATATAACATTACGGATTTGGCACTATTTATGGGGTTGCCTCCGACGCCAAAGTCTATTAATAACCGAATTGTACTTATTAACTCTGAAGTGACAACACAAGTTGCGGTTGTGGTAGATAGTTTAGTCGGGCTGCGGAGTGTAGAGACAATGAAACAAAAGCCCGTAACTAGAAATACAGAAGTATTTTTTAGTGAGAGATCATATGAGGATGTTGATAGTAATGAGTGGTTTGAGCTAGATATTGAAGCTTTGGTACGAAATAAATTATTTACTCAACCAGCAATAAGTTAGCATTAAGCCATCGGGTATCTAAAGCACAATGAGAGTTTTTATAAAGCAGAGTAATTTTATGAACTGGGGTTCGAAATGGCACTAAATCTTGCAGTGGTGAAAAGTCTGCCTTCACAAATTAGCAATTTTTTATACAACATTAAAAATAAAAATGTCAGCTCTGGTGGGGCTAGTACTGATGGTCTGAGCGGTAGCTTTAGGCAGTTATATCTTCAAATAGTGGCTTTTATATTGTTTGCCGCGTTGAGCTTTTGGGTGGTTAATCAAGTTCGCGTGAATGGTCCAGTTTATAACAGCTTAAAGCAGTATCAAGATTTGGCGACAGATATACAATCACCAGCACTTTACCCAGTGGATGCGTTTGCGTTCTATAGTCAAGCCTATGTGGCTTCAACAAACCTTAATATTGAAAAGCGTAACAAAGCAATTGCCGATGCTGCTAAGTTTGAAAATTTATTTAAAGAGCGTGCGGCTTACTGGCAAAAAAACATTACAAATGTAAAATTACAAGGCTCTTTAGCTGCAATGACTAAAGCAGGAGAAAACTTCTTTCAAGTAGCGCATACGCGCTTTATTCCAGCTCTACCACTAGGTACGGCGGAGGCGTCTGCTTCATTACTAGATTTAACTGCTGCTTTTGAGGTGGCGCAACAAAAGGGCTATGCTTTTACCAGAGAGGTGCAAAGTGAAAACAAGGCTTTGTTAACGTCACAGAATAGTTTTATCAAATTAGTGTTGTTCATACTATTATCAATAGGTTTAGTTACAGTACTTTTGATGTACTTTTTGGGTAAAAAGCAAGTAGAGCAATCATCTAGTTTGACGGATCAGCTCGCTAAGGAGGGTCAAGATAACCAGTCAGCCGTTTTACAACTACTTGATGAAATGGGTGACTTAGCAGACGGCGACTTAACTGTTAAAGCACAAGTACGAGATAGTATTACAGGTGCGATTGCAGACTCTATTAACTACACGATTGATAGCTTGCGAGATTTAGTGACAGAGATTAACCGTGCGACAGAGCAAGTGACTTCTGCGACCTCTGTTGCGCAAGGCACCTCGTTACAACTATTGAGTGCTGCAGAAACACAGTCCAATCAAATTATGCAAACAACTGATGCGGTTACGGATATGACACGTTCAATTTTGCAAGTTTCTAGCAATGCAGCACAAGCTTCACAGGTGGCGCAGCGCTCATTAGAAGCGGCCTCACAAGGTTCACAAGCGGTACAAAATACAATTTCTGGAATGAACGAAATTCGTACACAAATTCAGGAAACCTCTAAACGAATTAAACGCTTAGGTGAAAGCTCACAAGAGATTAGTGAAATCGTAGAGTTGATTTCAGATATTACTGAACAAACCAATATTTTGGCGTTGAATGCGGCTATTCAAGCGGCATCTGCTGGAGAGGCGGGGCGAGGCTTTACCGTAGTTGCAGAGGAGGTTCAGCGCTTGGCAGAGCGCTCTTCTGAAGCAACTAAGCAAATTAGTGCAATTGTGAAAACCATTCAAACTGACACGCACGGAGCAGTGGTCGCGATGGAAAGGAGTACTGAGGGAGTAGTTGAGGGTGCGCGAGTTGCTGATGCGGCAGGCCAAGCGTTGACAGAAATTGAAACTGTTACCAATAACTTAGCAAGATTAATTCAGTTAATTTCTGCTGCAACGAATACGCAAACTGAATCAGCGACTACCGTTGCCAATAATATGCAGTTGATCCAAGAAATTACCACACAAACAACAGAAGGTACGCAATTGACTGCAGATTCTGTAGGTCAATTGACATCACTTGCTGAAGAGTTACGCTCTTCTGTAGCTGGTTTTAAACTTTAAGCGTTATGGATTTTATCGATAATAAGTATCTACTTAGCTATTAAAGTATAGAGCTATGGATTGTAAATAAACTCTATGAGAATAACGCAGAATAAAATCGGGGTAAACCGTGGCTCAAGCATTTGATATTGGCCCGTTGTCTTGGGTGAAAGATGAAATTGATCAGTCACTTAAAAAAGTGCAAGACAGTTTCGTTATTGTGATGGATCAACCTAGTGAAGTAGCAACTCTACGTTTTACAACCGCACATTTATATCAAGTAAGTGGCGCTCTAGATATGGTTGGTCTTGAAGGTTGCAAACGTTACTGCTCTGAAATTGAAAAGCTCGCCAGTAAACTAGAAAAGCTACAAATATCTGTTAGTCAATCTGTGATGCTTGCTTTAATGCAAGCTGTCGATGCACTCTCTAGATATTTACAAGACTTGCTCAATGGCATGCAGGATATGCCAACTAGGCTTTACGAAAGTTTAACCCCACTCCTTGAGCTGCAAGGCGAAACCTTAGACATTAGTGATTTATTTTATCCGGATACCAGTTACAGCGCACCCAAAGACTTGCCTCACAACCCGATTGAAGAGTCGGCAATACCAATTTTTGTGTCCGAACAACGCCCAGCTTTCCAAAAAGCATTACTAAATTGGCTTCGCAGTGGAGATGGCGACTCGCTTTATCATATGCGTAGGGCGATATCGAATGTGCAGCAGGTGCAACAGAAAGGCGCATTAAAAACACTGTGGTGGATAGCAACAGCATTTACTGATGCTTTAGCGCAACCTCTTATTGCAGAACAAGCTGGGGCCAGAAAACTATGTAGTAGGCTAGATCAGCAACTGCGAAATATGTCTTTAGGTGACTTAAAGGCGCCATCTCAGTTATTGCGCAACTTACTTTATTATGTGGCAGTTAGTGATCGTAGTACTGATGAAATTAACCGCGTAAAAGAGCTATTTGAGTTAGATGACTCCTTATCTAGAAATGATCATCGTGGTGTAACAGCAGAGACATCTGTGGAGCGTGTAGCGTTAGCTCAGCTCAATGCGGATTTACCTGCACTAAAAGATTTATGGGCTAATGTTAGTACAAATAATTCTATTATAGACTTTGACCGATTCGCCAATAGGCTTAACCATTTGTCTAAAGTATTGCCCAGCCTGAGTAAGCAAGAGGTACTAAAGCTCATTAACGCGATTCAGTCCACAGTAAAGGCATTGCAAGCAGATAACATTAAAGTCAACGAAAGTGCCTTTATTGAAGTAGCAGCATCGCTTAACTTACTCGAGTACATAGCCGAGCACTATCAGCAGCTAGACGCTGAGGCTGATCAAAAAATCACCACACAAATATTGCGTCTAGAGTCAACTGTTGAAGGCGAAGCGCTCACGCCGGCCATGGGTGCTTTTGCGAGTGAACACTTAGATGCAAATGTGACTGAAGCCGTTGCTAAACAAATTATGAGTGAGTTACAACGTGCTGAAAAAGCTTTCGATACTTACTTTAGAAACCCTAGCAATGTAGCTGTCTTAGACGAAACGACAAAACCCTTGCAGCAAGTTGCAGCAGCATTCGATATGCTAGAAATGCCAGTTCCAAAATCAATTGCACAGCTAGTATCACTTTATGTTGAGCATTTTAAAGCTTACTCTAGTGATGAAAATCGTCACTCGAAATTTGAACTGGTAGCTGAAAGTTTAAGTATGTTAGGGCTATATGTACAAGAGCTACCTAATATTAGAGCCGAGTCTGAATCTGCATTATCCGGCACATTAATACGGTTAGAACAAGATGTAAAAGTATTTAATGCCTTGGTTGATAACAACGATCAAGTTGAAAATAAAGTGCTTTCGAGAGATGTTGCTATAGTAGATTCAGAGACTAACGTACATGAAGCAGTAACCGACAAGGCGATTGATAAAGAGCTTCAGGATATATTCTTATCCGAAGCTGAAGAGGTCTTAGCAAGTCTAGCTCAGCATCAACAAGCTTTGCGCGTTAATCTAACTGATAGAGAGGCCCTAGCAGAAGTCCGTCGCGCTTACCATACCCTCAAAGGTAGTGGGCGTACAGTAGGCCTAGTCGGTATGAGTGATGTGGCTTGGGTAGTTGAGAAACTGCTTAATTTAGTCATAGAGCACAAAGCTTTTCCTACGTCTAAACAATTGAAATTTGTTGAAAGTGTTAGTGCAGAGTTTGCTAAGTGGGTAACAGAGTTACAAAAGAATCAAGTTGTTACATTAGATCCAACCCCATTCCAACAACGTTCTAATGAACTTGAATCCGAGTTTGAGCGTGATCTTACTATGCATAAACCACAACTGCAAAAGGAAGAGGTGCTTATTGCTGGTACGAGAACATTAAGTAAGACGTTCTTTAATATATTCTTAGTCGAAGCACAGCAACACTTGGAAACCCTGATTGCAGCACAAAAAGCCTTAGTTGTTAACTCAACGGAGTTAGCTACCGATGATAGCTGTCGCGCGGCGCATACCTTAGGTAGCAATGCGCTTACAGCAGGCTTTATTCCGACAGGTAACTTAGCCCGAGGTTTAGAACATTGGCTTGATGAGCATACTGGTGTTTGGAGTGAGCAACACATTGTCCTGTATGGCAATGTAGTTAAAGCTTTAGCAGAAGGTTTGGAAAAGGCAAAAGCGCTAAAAAATCCAAAGTCAACGCGTGCGCTAATTCTCGCGCTAAGCGAATCAACAGCGGCAATACAAACAATTGCAACTCAACAGACCGAAGCTCCTACGCTTGAACAGCAAGCAGAAGTTATTGGTAAGTCAGCTAAAAAACGAAAAACTAAAGAAACTTTACCTAAAGAGGTGATTGAGTCTAAGGTTGCCCCAGTGGTTAATGAGAACGAAATCGCTGAAGCTATACACCAACTACAAGAGCAAACTGAAGCTATTCCATTGCTAGTGAATGAGGCTTTGTTAACTGGTGCTCCAGTTAATCAGCTTAAAGAGTTGGCTGTAGACCAAGAGCTGCTTGGTTTGTTTATTGAAGAGGCGCGTGAGTTAGTACCACAAATTGGTCGAGATTTACGCGGCTGGCAAGCAAGCCCACATGAAGCCGAATATCCAGACTCGCTACAACGCGCTCTACATACTTTAAAAGGTAGCGCGCGTATGGCTAGGCAAAGTGCTATTGGCGATAGTGTGCACAAAATGGAGGACCGCGTAATACACGCATTGCGTCATAAAGCTAGCGCCGATGATTTTGATGAAATGTTTGTCGAGTTGGACCATATCGGCTATATGTTGGAAGATATTAACAGTAGCGTGAAGGTTTCAGTTCAGGATGAAGAGATACCTGTAACGTTGACTGCACCAACACGCTCAGTTGAACGCAAGTCACAATTTTTGCGTATGCGTGCAGATGTGTTAGATAGGCTGATTAATGAGGCTGGTGAAGTGTCAATTATGCGTTCTCGAATGGATAGAGAGATGCAAAACTTCAAACAGTCTTCATCAGACTTAACTGATAGTATCAGCAGAATGCGTACTTATTTACGTGAGTTGGAAATTGAAGCTGAAACGCAGATGCAATCGCGTACCAATTTGTTACAGGAGGCGAATGAGGCATTTGATCCGTTAGAGTTTGACCGATTTACGCGTCTGCAAGAACTTAGCCGCATGATGGCCGAGAGTGTTAACGACGTTGCAACGATTCAGCACGGATTAGTGCTAAATCTAGATCAGGCTGACGCGGCTTTACAGCAGCAAAATCGCATGAATCGTGAGTTGCAACAAGGGTTAATGAGCGTTCGTATGTTGCCGTTCTCTACTATATCAGAACGTTTGCAACGTATAGTTAGACAAACTGCACGAGAGTTGAATAAACGCGTTGAAATGGTGATTGAAGGTGAGAATGTCGAGCTAGATCGTGGCGTGTTGGATAAGATGGGCGCGCCATTAGAGCATTTATTACGCAACGCTGTTGCGCACGGTCTTGAGTCTACAGATGAGCGTAAGAGGCTAGGTAAACCAGAGTCTGGTCAAATCAAGTTAAAAGTCAGCCTAGAAAATGATGAAATCACACTGGTTGTGACCGATGATGGCGCGGGTATTAATCTTGGCAAAGTAAAACAAAAAGCGATTGAAAGAGGATTGTTAAGTGCTAATCAAGAAGTATCAGACCAAGCGTTAATGGCGGTCATTTTTGAACCAGGGTTTTCAACTGCTGATAGCATCTCGCAAATTGCAGGACGTGGCGTTGGTTTAGATGTGGTGCGTAGTGATATCGCTGCGTTAAGTGGCCGTATTGATGTGAGTAATGTCACTGGTATGGGAGCGATGTTTAATGTCTACTTACCGGTCACGCTATCGGTTGCACAGGTGATTATGGCGCGCGTAGGTAATCAAATGTTTGCGATTCCGTCCGTGATGGTAGAGCAAGTTCAAAAGCTCAAGCAGGCAGACTTGCTGAGTGCATACGAAGCGGGCAATGTGAATTGGTCTGGTCGAGATTATCCTTTACATTATTTATCCAAGTTAATTGGAGATGTTGACCATATAGCGCAACAACATGCTTATACCCCAGTCGTTTTATTACGCAGCGGTACCTATCGTACAGCGCTGCATGTAGATGAAATTATTGGCAACCAAGAGGTTGTAATGAAGCAAATTGGTACGCAGCTAGCACGCGTGCCAGGTATGATTGGTGCCACAGTACTAGGTGACGGAGTAATTGTACTAGTGATTAACCCAGTGCAACTAGCTAACCGTGAAGCGCTTTCGATTGGTGCCATTAAGGTAACGACGTTTGCACCAGTTGCTGAAGCGGTGAAGAAAGTAGCATTGGTGGTAGACGACTCACTTACTATGCGTAAAGTACTTACGCGTGTTCTTGAGCGTGAAGGCTTTGAAGTCATTACTGCCAATGATGGTATGGATGGCATTCAAAAACTACAACTCATCACACCCAGTATTATTTTGACAGATATTGAGATGCCTCGTATAGACGGTTTCGAGCTATCACGCCATGTGCGAGATAATGATAAGACCGCTAATATCCCATTAATCATCATTAGTTCACGTACTGCTGAGAAACATCGTAATGTCGCTAAAGGACTAGGAGTGAATGCCTTCTTGGGTAAACCTGTACAAGACGATGAGCTCATTAAACAAGTGAATGCTTTACTCAATGAATAAAAACTATCTGACATAATTGTCAAGAATAATAATCCAGATAGCTATCATTTTTTGTCGTAAATCCTACTAAGTTTTACTCTCTAAAATCCCCTCAATAAGGTAAAATTTACCTTATGCTACCAACTAGTCCAACAGATACTCAACAACTAAAATTTGTACACCTGCGTTGCCATAGCGAGTACTCTATTATCGACGGCATTGTGCGTATTGACGACTATGTAAAGCAGGCGTTGAGCGATAAAATGCCAGCATTGGCATTAACAGACTTAAGTAATTTATTTGGTGCAATTAAGTTTTATAAAGCCGCCAGAGGTAATGGGCTTAAGCCTATTCTAGGCTGCGATATCTGGTTAGAAAACACAATTAATCGTGAGCAGCCAGCGCGTTTACTTTTGCTGTGTCAATCGCACGCTGGATATTTGCTGTTGTGTCAGCTGCTTAGTCGCGCATATTTAAGTAATCAATATCGGGGACGTGCAGAGTTTAAGCGTGAATGGTTTGTTGAATGCGGCACAGAAGGGCTTATTATGCTCTCTGGCGCAATCGCCGGTGATGTGGGTCAAGCGTGTACGCAAGATAATCTAGCGTTAGCGACTAAATTAGCTCAATCTTGGGAAAGTCTATTTCCGGACCGTTTTTATTTAGAAGTACAACGTACAGCTAGTATTGCTGAAAACAACACCCCAGAAAACAACGCTCTGCAACATCAACAAGAGCATTATGTCCAGCAAGTGCGCACTATTGCTCACAGTCTTAACTTGCCCATAGTAGCAACACACCCCATACAGTTTATTACGCCCGATGATTTTAGAGCTCACGAAGCGCGCACCTGCATTTCTGAAGGCTATGTATTAGCAGATACCCGCCGCCCTAAAAACTTTACCACTGAGCAGTATTTTAAATCTCAAGCGGATATGGCTACGCTGTTTGGAGATATTCCAGAAGCGCTAACCAATAGCGTCGAAATTGCCAAACGCTGCAATTTAACACTGACGTTAGGCAAAAATTATCTACCTAATTTCCCTACACCTAATAACGAAAGTCTTAATGACTATCTAATCGCAGAGGCGCGTAAGGGTTTGCTTAAACGCTTAGAAGTGCTCTATCCAAATGAAGACGTACGTGCCACGAAAAAGCCAGATTACGATGCGCGTTTAGACTTTGAAACCAAAGTCATTAACCAAATGGGTTTCGCTGGCTACTTCTTAATCGTGGCGGATTTCATCAACTGGGCAAAACATAATGGTGTACCAGTTGGACCTGGGCGAGGTTCGGGTGCTGGTTCTGTGGTGGCTTATAGCTTAGGTATTACTGATTTGGATCCCTTAGAGTATAACTTACTTTTCGAGCGCTTTTTAAACCCAGATCGTGTATCTATGCCTGACTTCGATATTGACTTCTGCCAAGAAGGACGCGATCGGGTGATTGATTACGTGAAGCAAAAATACGGTTTAGGCGCAGTTTCACAAATCGCCACTTTCGGTACCATGGCGGCAAAGGCCGTGATTCGCGATGTGGGTCGAGTGCTAGATTTACCATTCTATTTTGTTGATGGTATCAGTAAACTGATCCCGCTTGAGTTGGGCATTACTTTGTCTGATGCGCTGGTAAAAGAGCCACAGTTAGCAGAGCGTCGTGAAAATGAAGAGGAGCTGAAGGAGTTACTAGAGCTGGCACTGCGACTTGAGGGTTTGGTGCGTAACGTTGGTATGCATGCAGGTGGCGTATTAATTTCACCGGGTAAGATTTCAGACTTTTCACCTGTTTATTGTCAGGCGGATGGCGCAAGTTTGGTCAGCCAATATGATAAAGATGATGTTGAAGCGGTAGGGTTAGTTAAGTTCGACTTTTTGGGTTTACGTACACTGACGATATTAGAACTGGCTCTAGCCAATGCGAATAAGCAGCGTGCAACAGAGGGTTTGGCGCCACTATCATTGGAAACCTTACCGCTTAACGATAAGCCTACATTCCAGCTGCTAAAAACTGCTAATACTACTGCGGTATTTCAGCTGGAGTCTAAGGGCATGAAGGATATGCTTAAGCAGGCGCTGCCTGATTGCTTTGAGGATATTATCGCCTTGGTGGCTTTGTATCGGCCTGGTCCTATGGATTTAATTCCAGACTTCTGTCGACGTAAACATGGGAAACAACGTGTGGAATATCCACACCCGCTTACCGAGCCTATTCTAAAAGAGACTTATGGTATTGCTGTGTACCAAGAGCAGGTGATGCAAATTGCTCAAGTAGTTGCAGGTTATAGTCTTGGTGGCGCTGACTTACTTCGTCGTGCGATGGGTAAGAAAAAGAAAGAAGAAATGGATGCGCAGCGCAAAACCTTTACCGAAGGCGCGACTAAAAATAATATGACGGAACGTCAGGCAACTGAGTTATTTGATTTGCTCGAAAAGTTTGCGGGGTATGGATTTAATAAATCTCACGCGGCTGCTTATGCGTTGGTCGCTTATCAAACGGCGTACTTGAAAGCACATTACCCGGCTGCATTTTTGGCCTCAAGTATGTCTTCTGATATGAATAATACGGAAAGTGTGCGTATTTTCTATGAGGACTGTGCACCGAATCAAGTAGAAATATTGCCGCCAGACATTAATCAAAGTGAATATAAGTTTATGCCTATTAGCAAAAACCAAGTGCTATACGGCTTAGGCGCAGTTAAAGGTACAGGGCAAGCGGCGATTGAGGTGATTCTAAAAACTCGTCGTAAAGATGGACCATTTAAAGACTTATTCGATTTTTGCGACCGTCTTGATTTGCGTAAAGTAAATCGTCGTGTAGTGGAGTCATTAATTCGTGCGGGTGCGTTTGATAAGCTGTCACCTAGCCGTAATGCACTATTAGCAGGTGTTGCCATGGCAATGGCTGCTGCCGAGCAGAATACTGTTAACAGTAACCAGAATAGTTTATTTGGTGAAGTTGTAGATAAAGCAGTGAATACTCTACCTACAGTGCCGGATTGGACAGAGCAACAGCGCTTGCAAGAGGAGAAAGCTGCCTTAGGATTCTACTTAAGTGGGCACCCTTACTGGGCATACCAAAAAGATTTAAGTCAATTTATTTCGACTACGCTGGCAAATTTAGTTCCAAAAGAACACTCTCAATTATTAGCAGGTATTGTTTCAGGCACGCGTATTCGCATGACCGGACGTGGAAAAATGGCGATTGTCGGCTTGGATGATGGCACTACGCGATTAGAGGTAGTCGTAGGTAGTGAGTTGCTCAATCAACAACAAGCTCTATTAAAAGATGATCAACTCATCATCATAGAAGGTCGCGTCAGTAATGATGAGTTCTCTGGTGGAGTTAGAGTTAACGCCAGAAAGATTTTTGACTTACCTACGTTAAGAAATAGTAAAGCTAGCTTCTTGAAGATATCGTGCAATGGCCAAGCAGATGCAGTAAAACTAAAGGCTTTACTGAAGCCTTATTGTAAAAATGTCTCTGACGAAGTAAGTGGATGTGCAGTTAAGGTTGAGTACCGAAATAAAACTAGTAAAGTAGAGTTGATGCTAGGTAATGACTGGCGGGTAGATTTGCATGATGAACTGATTGCAGGTTTAACTGCATGGTTAAGTCGAGAAAATGTAAAAATCCTATATAATTAAACTAATGATTTTTGAGAAAAAGCTAATCGCATGAAAATAAGTTATTTAGATTTTGAACAACCTATCGCGGAACTTGAAGCCAGAATTGAAGGATTGCAGTCAGCGCACGATGACAATGATGCTTTAGATATATCTAAAGAGCTTATTGCATTAGAAAAGAAAAACAAAAAATTATCTGAAGATATTTATGGTAATTTAACGGCTTGGCAAATTTCGCAGTTAGCACGTCATCCACAACGCCCCTACACCTTAGATTATATCAAGGCTATATTTACTGATTTTGAAGAGCTACACGGTGATAGAGCTTATGCTGATGACCCTGCGATTGTAGGCGGCTTGGCAAGGTTTGAAGGTCAACCTGTGATGGTCATCGGTCATCAAAAAGGTCGTGATGTAAAAGAGCGCCAGTATCGTAATTTTGGTATGCCACGCCCAGAGGGTTACCGTAAGGCCTTACGTTTATTTCGCTTAGCTGAAAAATTCCATATTCCTATTATTACTTTAATTGATACGCCTGGTGCTTATCCTGGCATTGGTGCCGAAGAGCGTGGTCAATCAGAAGCCATTGCACGTAATCTTTATGTGATGGCTGAACTTGAAACACCTATCATCGGTGTCATTATAGGCGAAGGTGGCTCTGGTGGTGCGTTGGCACTAGGTGTGGTTGATCAATTGTTAATGCTGCAATATGGCACGTATTCTGTTATCTCACCCGAAGGCTGTGCCTCTATTTTGTATAAGAGTGCCGATAAAGCTTCAATTGCCGCTGAGTCTTTAGGTATTACGGCTACACGTCTTAAAGCCTTAGGCTTAATCGACCGTATCGTGCCTGAGCCACTAGGTGGCTCACATCGCGCGCCAGAAATAATGATGGAAACCTTACGTGTTGCACTAAAAGAAGAGCTTACCAAATTAAAACCTAAATCAATTAAAACTTTACTAGTTAGCCGTTATGAGCGCTTAATGGGCTATGGCAAATATAAAGAAGTCGCTGAAAAGTAACAAGAAGGCTACAAAGCTTGTAGTCCACCCTTTAGTTTCTCAATTCAATCAATCCCTAGCTTGTTACTTAAAGCCTAATCAGCGCGTGCTATTGGCTTTAAGTGGCGGTTTAGACTCGTCAGTACTGTTAAATTTACTGGTAATGGCAAGGCAAACCATTCCATTTGAGTTACATGCTATGCATGTGCATCACGGACTGAGCAGTAATGCCAATATTTGGGCTGATTTCTGCGTGCAACAATGTCAACTTTTGAATGTACCGATTAAAATTGTGCACGTTAAAGTGGATAAAGACGCTAAGTTAGGCATTGAAGCTGCAGCAAGACAGCTTCGCTATGAAGCTTTGTTTGATTTTAAGTTAAATGAAATTGCCCCAGATTTTATCCTAACGGCTCATCATCAGGATGACCAAGCTGAGACATTGCTTTTACAGTTATTTAGAGGCGCTGGCGTAAAAGGCTTAGCTTCTATGGCAGCAGTAGACGAAACTAGGCGTTTAATGCGTCCTTTGCTAAATATGTCGCGGCACGCGTTACATGAGTATGCGCTGCAATACAATATACTATGGTGTGATGATGAGAGTAATGATAACACTCAATACGAGCGTAATTTTGTGCGGCATAATGTAGTGCCTGTATTAGAGGTTCATTATCCATCGGTTAAATCAGTACTTGCTCGAACGGCCTCTCATTTAGCTGAAGCGAGTGATTTACTTGATACTTTAGCGAGAATAGATGCTGATAAGTTTATACAAAGCAATAGCTTATGTTTGAAAGGCTTAATCGCCTTAGACCTCCCTCGTGCTAAAAACTTGCTACGCTGGTGGTTTTCACAGAACCAGCTTGCCATGCCAACTTCAGAGTATTTGACTGAAATTATGCAGCAATTGGTCAATGCAAAACCCGATGCAAATATTCACATCCAATTACAAAGCTTATGCCTAAAACGCTATCAACAACGCGCTTATCTATGTGTAGAGCGTATTGCTAAGCCTTTCGATATGGTCTGGAACGGTGAGTCTCACTTAAACTTACCTAATGGCGGGCAACTAAATTTTAAGTCGGTGATAGGCTCAGGACTAGCACTCAAGTATGGAGTAACTAAGTTACGAGTTACCAATAGAGATGGTGGTGAACGCTTTAAGCCTAATGTGCTAAGACCAACGCGCACGCTTAAGCACTTGCTGCAGGAGGCCAATATTCCACCTTGGCAGCGTGAGCATTTACCACTTATTTATTGGCAGGATACGCTAGCATTAGTGCCGAGTATTGGTATTACACACGAACTGCAAGCTGACGAAGGAGAGCCAGGATTAGAGATTACTTGGCAAGACACATAGTCTGAACTTAACAGTATGCACCTTTGGTCGATTTAATCATTTCATTACCGACTTAATAACGGTTGTAATTTAGGCCAAATATTATCTAGTATCATGGGCTGCCCTAACACGTTAGGGTGCAGCCCATCGTTTTGAATTAATTTTGGCTTGGCAGCGATATTTTCTAGCATAAAGGGTACTAGTGAAGTGTTATGCTGTTGGCTTAGTTGTAGATAAGTATTGCTGAAAGACTTTGTATACATAAGTCCATAGTTAGGTGGTATTTTCATGCCAATTAGCAATATCCTTGCATTGATTTTTTTGCTTTGCATAATCATCGTATTAAGGTTGCTAGTCATGTCTTTAACGGGTAAGCCGCGTAAGCCATCATTTGCACCTAGCTCTAAAATGATGATGTTAGGGTTTACTTTTGCTAGTGTTGCTTCCAACCTAGCTAAACCACCGCTAGTGGTTTCTCCGCTAATACTGGCATTGATAACATCGTATTGAAAATGTTGATCTTCTAGCCTTTTTTGTAAGAGAGCTACCCAGCCTTGTGACTTTGCAATTCCGTATGCAGCGGATAAGCTATCACCATAAACTAATATCTTAGGATTTTCGACGTTTGCTCGTGAAATACATGCAACGAAACTTAAACTTAGTAGACTAAAGCACAGTAGTTTTTGTAACCATGATTTAGACTGTATTAGTCTTGAGCACTTAAGTTTAGAGCTTAGCTGTTTAAAAGTTAATAATAAATGGAAAAGCATTGATGCGACAATCTCCCGCAATAAAAACTAAAATAATCCAAGCACAAAATTTAACTTACGAGTTAATCAGCCATGATAACCATATTCAGGTTTTGCGGGGTTTAAATTTATCTATTTTTAATGGTGAGCAAGTCGCTATTATAGGTAATTCAGGCTCGGGTAAGTCAACGCTATTGAGTTTACTTGCAGGGTTAGACATACCAAGTAGTGGTAGTGTTAAAATTCAAAATAAGTCATTCAGTCTTTTAGATGAAGACGGAAGGGCAGCAGTTCGTGGTAAGAGCATGGGCTTTATTTTTCAATCATTTCAATTGTTACCTTCACTTTCTGCTTTAGAAAACGTCATGCTGCCTTTGCAACTGAAAGACCAAGCTAATGCGAAAGAGCTGAGTCTAGAGGTATTAGCTAAAGTTGGTCTAAGCGCACGCGTGCAACATTACCCTAAGCAGCTTTCAGGGGGAGAGCAACAGCGAGTAGCTATTGCTCGTGCATTTGCCACGCAACCAACTATCTTGTTTGCAGATGAGCCCACAGGTAATCTTGACAAAGCTACAGGGCAAATTATTATTGAACTGTTATTCAAAATGAATATAGACGCGGGTACAACTTTGGTTTTAGTAACACATGATGTGCACTTGGCAAACCGATGCCAGCGGCAACTAAAGCTTGAAAATGGTGTGTTAACTGAGCAAATAGATTTGACTATAGCATGAGTTTAAGTGTTAGATTGGCTTGGACACAAACACTTAGCTTGTGGCGTTCTGGTACGCTATGTGTGATGGTTTTTTCACTGGTGCTAGCGGTAACCGCTATGTCAGCGATTAGTTTTTTTACACAGCGTGTAGAAACTGCATTAAATCAGCAAGGTAGTTTATTGTTGGGTGGCGATCTTGCGGTTATTGCTGACCATGCTATTCCCGACACTTTACTAAATAGCGCAAAGAAACAAGGCCTCGCTACGGCTAAAACTTACGAGTTTTCTAGCATGGTGGTGTTTGGTGAAGCCAGTCAACTAGCTGAAATCAAGGCTGTTGAGCAAACTTTTCCATTGAGAGGAGACTTAACATTAGGTAAAAATATTGCTGACATTGGGTTTGTCGTTAAAACTTCACCTAAACAGGGTGAAGTTTGGGTAGAGCCCCGATTAGCAAACCTACTTAATATTAAGGTGGGTGATGATGTTGAGGTGGGCGAACGTAAACTGCATATTAGTGCGCTACTTGTCCGAGAGGCATCCCGTGGTGGCGATATGTTTGGCTTTGCTCCGCGCCTGATGATGAATGCAGTAGACTTACCTTCTACTAAGTTAATTCAGTATGGTAGCCGTGTGAAGTATCAGTTATTACTTGCTGCTAGCCCAGAAAAAATCAATCAATACTACGCACAAAATAATTCGTTATTAGGTCGAGGCGAAAAAATACAAGATGTGCGAAATGCTCGCCCAGAAATTAAATCAGCCTTAGACAAGGCACAACAATTTTTAGGCTTATCCGCCATGGTTAGCGTTATTCTGGCTATGGTTGCCATGCTACTTTCCAGTGTGCCTTATATTAGACAAAGTCTAGATACTTTTGCCTTAATGCGCTGTTTGGGCGCATCAAGAAGCACGGTATTGCAAATCTTAGCCATACAAACCATTTTAATTGCATTTTTTAGCGCATTACTTGGTGTTTTCCTTGGATTTATTGCTCAGTTTGGCTTGGCTAAACTAGCCGGTAGTTTGTTTTTAGATGCACTGCCACCTGCTTCTAGCTCTCCGGTGTTAATAGGTTTAGCCGCCAGTACTGCTATGATGTTTGCGGTGGTTTTGCCCCACGCTTGGCAAATGAGAAACTTAACTGCAATGAATATTTTACGCCGCGAAACGCTGATTCAGCCAATTTCAGCGCAAGTTAAGTTTCTACCTGCAGCATTAGTCATGTGTGGGATGATTTTTTGGCAAGCGCGTGACGTTAAATTAGGTGCCTCAACCATTTTAGCTTTAGTTTTACTGTGTATTACAGTTGTTGGTTTTTCTTATGTACTGGTCACTTTGGCGAGTCGCTTATTCATGTTGCCATTAAAAAACCAAATGCTGAAGGATATGAGGCTTGGCGTGCTTGGACTTAAGCGACGATTTAGCTTATCTACCGTACAAATGATAGGTTTCAGTATGGGCTTGATGGTGCTGATGTTATTGGCACTGCTACGCGATGATTTAATCCGAAATTGGCAGGCATCATTGCCGATTGATGCACCTAATCGCTTTATTATCAATATTCAGCCCAACCAAATTGATGGTGTTAAGCAGTTTTTCGAGAAGCAGAATGTCAAAGGTGGAAGTATTTTTCCTATGGTACGTGGTCGCTTGATTAGTAAAAATGGTAAAGAGTTGAGTACTACGCAATGGCACGATGAACGTGCTAAACGTCTTGCCGAACGTGAGTTTAATTTGTCTTGGGCTGCGCAAATGCAAAGTGACAATAAGTTGTTGTCAGGACGCTGGTGGACGCAAAAGGAGTACAGAAAACCATATTTATCAATAGAACAAGACATAGCAAAAACATTAGGTATTCAATTAGGTGACAAGCTTCTTTTTGATGTTGCAGGTGACTCTCTCATACTCACTGTCACTAGTCTTAGAAAAGTAGATTGGGATACGATGCGAGCGAACTTTTTTGCTCTGACTCCGCCAGGGGTGCTGGATAACTATCCTGCAAATTATATTAGTAGTTTTCATCTACCGATAGGTACAGATACAGCAATGAATCAACTAATACGCAGCTACCCTAATCTAACAGTGATTGACGTTGCGGCGCTTTTGCAGCAAGTACGCGGCATTATGCAAAAAATGAGTAGTGCTATAGAGTATGTATTCGCTTTTAGCCTACTTGCAGGTGTAGCTGTGCTTTATGCGACCCTAGTTGCCACGCGTGAGGAACGCATTTCTGAAGCTACGTTGATGCGGGTGTTCGGTGCGTCTCGCCGTCAAGTAAGTTTAGCTTACATGGCAGAATTTGCTTGTATTGGCTTGGTGTCCGCATTGATTGCAACTATTGCAGCTAACCTTTTGGCATACTACATCAGCGCTCAGATATTGAATATTCCGTTTCAATTTAATGCAATATTTGCGCTTGGTACTACTGTTGTTGCTGCAATCGTAATTTCGCTAGCTGCTTGGCTAGGTTTACGCAGGTTTTTAAACGTACCAGCAAGGCAGTTACTCAATAGTATTTAATTATTATGGTTATATACAACCATAAATTGGTTATGAATAACCATTAACTGGCTGTATATAACCAATTTTTTGTGTACAATTTTTAATCTATATCAGTATTAATGACTACTGTTTGATTATATTGAGTATTTTTAAAGTTAAGCTCAAGGAATGTATTTTGCTTATTTAATATGTTGAATTACATTTAACCTAGGGGGTAACATGCAGATTTCGTCACAACAGAAAAATATGAAGCCAAAACTAATATTGGTCGCAATTCTAGCTGTTTATATAATGCCTCAAATGGCAATAGCGGAAAATAAAGCGGAAGTTTTAGAATTAAGTGAAATTGAAGTAGTTGGCACCACACCATTACCGAGTATCGGTACACCAATTGGCCAAGTACCAGCAAATGTGCAAGTAGGCTCTTCAAAACAATTCGATCAACAGCAATCATTGGATTTATCAGAATACCTCGATAATAACCTCGGTTCGGTTAATACCAGTAATAGTGTTGCAAACCCTTACCAGGCAGATGTGCAATTCCGAGGTTTTACTGCCTCTCCATTGCTAGGCACACCACAAGGCATTTCAGTGTATATGGATGGTGTGCGAGTGAATGAAGCATTCGGTGATATCGTGAACTGGGACTTGATTCCAGCTAATGCAATTGCCAATATCAATTTAATTCCAGGTTCAAACCCATTATTTGGCCTAAACACGCTTGGTGGCGCACTAGCTGTTCATACTAAAAGTGGAGCAGAGTTTCCAGGTTTAAAGGCAACGGTGTATGGCGGCTCCTGGGCGCGTCGTGCTTTTGAGTTTGAGGTAGGTGGTGAAGACAAAGAAAAGAATCTAGATTACTTTGTTGCTGGTAATATTTTTAAAGAAAATGGATGGCGCCAGCATTCTTCAAGTGATGTTAAACAAGTGTTTGGTAAAGTCGGCTGGCAGAATGACATCAGTGATTTAGATTTGTCTGTAGCGCTGGCAGATACTACGATGGAAGGTACACAAGCGGTTCCATTATCAAGCTATAACCAGCCGGATAAAGCCTATACTTATCCAGACTCAATCGGTAACCAACTTTTTATGGTGAATTTAAAAGGTAGCCATTTCTTAACCGATGACAAGTTAGTAGCTGGGAATATTTACTATCGTAAAAATAAGAGCACGGGCTTTAATAGTAATGCGGGCAGCAACTCAAGTAGTTTGGATCCTCTTGATAAGGAAAATCTAAATATTTCAACTAAGACTGATCAGAATGGATTTGGAGGCGCACTACAATTTAGCTTATTAGAGGATTTAGCTGGTCATAAGAACCAATTTACGGTGGGTGCTAGTGCTGACTTTGGGCGTACAGACTTCACTAGTGACTCATTTCAAGCTACTGTTGAAGGAAGTCAAACAATCACAGTTCTAGGCTTATCTCCTCTAGCCCTTGTGCGCTTGAAAGCACGTAATGATTACTATGGCCTATATGCGACCGATACCTTTTCCTACACCGATAAATTGCATTTAACTTTATCGGGACGTTACAATGTTGCGAAAGTTAACTTATCTGGCACGACACACGATGATAATGCAACGCCAGTTGATTTCCCTTTAGAAGGTAACCATCACTACAGTCGCTTTAATCCTGCAATCGGACTTAACTATAATCCAGCGAAAGATTTAGGTTTTTATGGGGGTTATAACGAAGGTATGCGTGCAGCGACACCAGTTGAGTTGAGCTGTGCAGAAGACGGGCGTCCATGTTCGTTACCTAATGCGTTCGCAGCTGATCCACATTTAGAAAAGGTTGTAGCTAAAACATGGGAAGGTGGCGTTCGCGGCAAGTTAGCAAACAACCTAAATTGGAATATGGGCTTGTACACTACTAAAAATAGTGACGATATTCAGTTTATTGCTAGCAGTACGCCTACATTAGGTTATTTTAAAAATGTCGGTGAAACTCGTCGTCGCGGTTTTGAGCTCGGATTAAATGGTAAATTTGACGCACTAACACTCGCCGTTAATTATGGTTTTGTCAATGCCAGTTACCAGTCTGATTTTACAGTAGGTTCACCCGCTAACAGCAGTAAAGATGGACTGGGTCAAATACAGGTGACAAAGGGCGACATAATTCCAGGTATAGCTCGCCAAACACTTAAATTACGTGCTGCATATGATGTAACACCAGCTTGGAATGTTGGCACAAATATTGTGCTTGCAGCAGGTCAATATGCGCGTGGGGATGAGAATAACCAAGATGCAAATGGCAGAGTGCCAGGTTATGCAGTTGTTCATCTGGATACGCATTACAGCATTAACAATAATTGGAAATTGTTTGCAAAAGTAAATAATGTGTTTGATACGCAATATGCAACATTCGGCGTACTTGGCAATAATATTTTTAACGGTTTTGATGAGCAATTCCGCTCGCCTGCAGCTCCACGTGCAGGCTGGATAGGCGTAACTTATGAGTTTGGTCGTTCAAAAATGGCTTCAGCTGCAACTGATACAGACTAAGTAGGTGACCTTTGCAATTAGTGCATCTCAGTTCTGGTGAACCTTCAGGTATGATTAAGCAACAATCTAAATTACTAATTGTTGAAGATGAGGTATTGTTTGCCAGAGCTGTGATGCGCCGATTACAGAAAGCTGGTTATGAGTGTGCGCATGTTGAGAATTTGCAAGATGCGCGCGCTATATCCAAACAGTTTTCACCAGATATTGTGTTGCTAGATATGCGTTTGCCAGATGGTAATGGTTTAGATTTACTAGCCGATCTAGTCATTAAAAATATTGCTGTGATTGTGATGACAGCGCATGGTGAGATTAGCGATGCAGTCAATGCCATCAAGCAAGGTGCAGTTGACTATCTTAAAAAGCCGATTGATCTAGAGGAGCTGTTGTTATCTGTTCAAAAGGCAGAAGCTTCAGTGACCCAAAGTAATAGTTTAGGTTACTCTCGTCAGCGCAATGCACATGCAATTGATGGCGTTGAGTTGTTAGGTGATAGTCCTGCAATGCAAAGTGTGAATATACAAATTCAACGTATTGCTCAATTAGTCGCAGTCGATACCGTGTTGCCTACCGTGTTAATTAGTGGTGAAACAGGTACTGGTAAAGATGTTGCAGCGCGCCTGTTACATTTATCTTGTCAAGTCAAAGGTAAAAATAACGATAAGCCATTTGTGCATATTGACTGTGCTTCACTACCGCCAGATTTAATGGAAAGTGAGCTATTTGGGCACGAGAAGGGCGCATTTACAGGCGCATCAGCAACGCGTCCGGGCTTGATTGAAGCTGCGGAAGATGGCACACTTTTTTTAGATGAAGTTGGTGAGCTACCTCTAGCCTTGCAAACTAAGTTGCTCAATGTACTTGAGCGCAGAATGGTACGTAGAATCGGTTCAACCAAGGAACGGGCTGTGCCTGCGCGCTTTATAGCAGCCACTCATCGAGATTTGCATGGAATGTCGCTTACAGGTAGTTTTAGACAAGACTTGTATTATCGTTTGAATGTGATGAGTATTGTCATGCCGCCATTACGTGAAAGAGCTTTGGATGTGTTGATGTTGGCTAAACATTTTGCCATGCAGACTGCGAGGCGTTATGGCCTGCCACCTCCAGTGTTTTCTGCAGATGCAATTGCTATGATTAAAGGTTACGATTGGCCAGGCAACGTACGCGAATTACGCCATCAAGTTAATCGAGCTATGTTGTTGTCTCATCAAAGTAATATTACTGAAGTTGATTTAGCACTTCCTACGAGCCGGACGCTGATAGAGGCTAATCAGTACGTGGAAAACACTACGCTTAACTCGCAAGCCACACTAGATGAGGTTGAGAGAGCTATTTTATTAAAGGTAATGACTGAATCAGATAATAATGTATCTAGAGCGGCACGCAAGCTTGGTATTACCCGTATGACAATGCGTTACCGTTTAAAAAAGCATCAACTCAGCATTAAAACTGAAGAATAACTTTACCTGTAGTGAATAGATAATTAAGTTGTTCTTTTGTTTAATTTTTAAAAAATCTCCAGTCGTTTTAAAATTAGATTTATCTCAAAGGCTACATTCTTAAATGACGGCACAGCCGCTGCATGATATGATTTGGGCAAATTAAAACTGGAAAAGTGTCATGCAAATTGGAACACCATTAAGCCCTAATGCTACTCGTGTTATGTTGCTTGGTAGCGGTGAGCTAGGTAAAGAAGTGATCATTGCATTGCAACGATTAGGTGTAGAAGTAATTGCGGTAGATCGCTACAAAAATGCGCCCGGTCATCAAGTAGCACATCGGGCTTACACCATCGATATGACTGATGATAAGGCCTTGCGTGACTTAATTGCCCAAGAAAAACCGCACTTAATCGTACCTGAAATTGAAGCACTAAATACCAATACTCTTGCAGATATCGAGTCTTCTGGCATTGCGACCGTGATTCCTACAGTCAAAGCAGTACAACTGACAATGAACCGTGAAGGTATACGAAGGTTAGCCGCGGAAGAGCTGAGCCTACCTACCTCACCTTATGCATTTGCTAGAACTGAAGCTGAGTTGCAAGCTGCGATTGATGCAGGCATAGGCTATCCTTGTTTTATTAAGCCTACGATGTCATCATCTGGCAAAGGTCAGTCGCGTATTACTAATGCAAGTGAAGTAAAAAACGCATGGAACTATGCCGCTTCAGGTGGTCGGGTAAATCAGGGTGTGGTAATTGTTGAGGGGCAGGTTGACTTTGATTATGAAATCACTTTATTGACCGTACGTGCTAAAAATGCAGCAAGTGAAACTCAAACGTATTTCTGCGAACCTATTGGCCATGTACAAGAAAAGGGCGACTACGTTGAAAGCTGGCAGCCTCAGGTAATGACTAAGGGCGCCTTACAAGAGTCTCAACGTATTGCAGAAGCTGTGACTGGTAGTTTAGGAGGTCTTGGCTTGTTTGGTGTAGAGCTATTTGTTAAAGGCGATAAAGTTTGGTTTAGCGAAGTCAGCCCGCGTCCTCACGACACTGGTATGGTCACCATGGCGAGCCAACGCTTCAGTGAGTTTGACCTTCATGCTCGTGCTATATTAGGGCTACCTGTAGATGTTAGTTTACGTGACACTGCTGCTAGCGCTGTAATTTATGGACAGCACGATACTCAGAGTCTAGTTTTTGATGGGGTTGAGGTAGCACTAGCCGTACCTAGTAGTGATATACGTTTGTTTGGCAAGCCAGAGTCTTTTATTAAAAGGCGTATGGGTGTGGCGCTTGCAATAGGTAAAGATACTGATGAGGCAAGAGGGCGTGCAAAATTGGCTGCTAGTTTAGTTAAACCTAAATTAGCCCTAAAGTGATATAAGTGAGACAAGCTCAAGTGTTAAATAAAATTGACGAAGTAAGCAGCTCTAAAAATACGTTCTTTGAACTGTTAGGTGGAGAGGCGAGCGGCACTGATAATATACGTAATTTAGTAGAAACCTTTTACGATATTATGGATAGCGACCCTAAAGTTATCCCTCTTCGTACGATGCACCAACCAGATTTAACTTCAGCGCGCGAGAAGCTCTTTATGTTTCTTAGCGGATGGACTGGTGGCCCGCAGCTTTATATCGAGCGCTATGGTCACCCTATGCTTCGCAAAAGGCACTTGCCATTCGCTATTGATGAGTCTGCCCGTGACCAGTGGATGTATTGCATGATTAAGGCAATGCATCAGTTGAAATATGAGGATGTGTTAATGAGGAGGCTAGCTGAGCAGTTGTACGACGTGGCCGACTTTATGCGCAATCGCGAGTAGCAAAACTATTTAACTCGCGATTGCATATTGCTGTGAGTCGATCGGGAGTATTTAAATTTATGTATTTTGGATCACAATATTCGGAAATTTTCCACTATGATCTAAACTCGCATTTGCAATTTTAATCGCTGCTTTACGTGCAATTTCTTTGTAAATATGAGCGATTTTAGAGTTAGGTGTAGCTACAACTGTCGGTTTTCCACTGTCGGCTTGTTCGCGAATCGTGATATCTAAGGGCAAGCTACCTAGCAAGTCTACGTTATAGTCTTTGCACATTAATGCGCCGCCACCTGTACCAAAAATATGCTCTTCATGGCCGCAGTTTGAGCAAACATGAGTGCTCATATTTTCGACTACGCCTAAAACTGGGATGCCGACCTTTTCAAACATTTTCAAACCTCTACGAGCATCTAACAGAGCGATGTCTTGTGGCGTGGTTACAATAATAGCGCCAGTTACGGGGATCTTTTGTGCAAGCGTTAGTTGAATATCGCCAGTACCTGGTGGTAAATCGACGATAAGATAGTCTAAATCACGCCATTTGGTTTCACGCAGTAACTGCTCTAATGCACCCGTTACCATTGGGCCACGCCATACCATAGGCGTATCTGCATCAATCAAAAAGCCAATCGACATCGCTTGTATGCCGTGAGCCTCCATCGGATCCATCGTTTTGCCATCCTTACTTTCTGGTCGGCCGCTAATCCCTAACATTTGTGGCTGACTTGGGCCGTAAATGTCTGCGTCAAGTAAGCCAACAGTCGCACCTTCTGCAGCGAGCGCTAAGGCCAAGTTGACGGATGTAGTTGATTTGCCTACGCCACCTTTGCCAGAAGCCACCGCAATGATGTTTTTTACGTTAGGCAATAAAGTTACACCTTGTTGGGTTTTATGTGCAACAATACGGCTACCAATATTTACGGTGACATTACCAATATCAGCTAAGGCTTTGAGCGCATTACTTACCAGTGTTTGCACGTCTGCTATCACTGACTTTGCTGGATAACCAAGCACAATGTCTACGCTGACATCGTTACCATTGATTTGGATATTTTTAGCAGACTTGCTGCTGATAAAATCTTTGCCAGTATATGGGTCTATGCAAACTTTTAAAGTGCTTTGGATGAGTAGTTCTGAAATTGCCATTGCGTAAGTTCCTGATTGAAAAGTAAGTAATTAACTTGAGTAAAAAGATAAGGTATTTTAACTGATAGTTTGATTGAATGTCGGCTTGATTGTTCATTAGAATCGCTAATCAGCACTGGGTGAAGCTCGCGTCATTTGCTAGAATAGCGATTTAGCTTAATAGATCCATTTATCTCATGGCAACTACAAACACTCCTCGTAAAATTCTCGTTACATCCGCACTTCCGTACGCCAATGGCAGTATTCATCTCGGACATTTGGTAGAGTATATCCAAACTGATATTTGGGTGCGATTTCAAAAAATGCAAGGGCATACCGTGCATTATGTATGTGCCGATGACACACACGGCACACCGATTATGTTGCGAGCAGAAAAAGAGGGCATCACACCAGAAGCTCTAATTGATGGTGTTCATAAGGAGCATGCCGCAGATTTTAATGATTTTTTAGTTGAATTTGATAATTACTACTCAACCAACGCCCCTGAAAATAAAGAATTGTCGCAAAGTATTTATAGAAAATTAAAAGCTAATGGAAAAATTGCGACAAAAACCATAGAACAGTTCTATGATCCTGTTAAAAACATGTTTTTGCCAGACCGCTTTATTAAAGGCGAATGTCCAAAATGTCATACGAAAGACCAATATGGTGACTCATGTGAAGTCTGCGGCGCGACCTACAATCCAACTGAATTGATTAATGCATATTCAGCTGTTTCAGGTGCAGTACCTATTCGCAAAGAAACTGAACATTACTTTTTTAAACTTTCAGAATGTGAGCAGTTCTTAAAGGATTGGACACGTTCAGGAACGTTGCAAGGAGAAGCTGCGAATAAGATGGGCGAGTGGTTTGAAAATGGTTTAAATGACTGGGATATTTCTCGCGATGCGCCGTATTTTGGCTTTGAAATTCCAGATGCGCCAGGTAAATATTTCTATGTGTGGTTAGATGCGCCTATAGGTTATATGGCAAGCTTCAAAAACCTTTGTCAAACCAAAGATCTTGATTTCGATGAGTATTGGTCTAAAGATAGTAAAACAGAGCTTTATCATTTTATTGGTAAAGATATTCTATACTTTCATGCCTTGTTTTGGCCTGCAACGCTCGAATTCAGTGGACATCGTAAACCTACACAAGTTTTCGCCCACGGCTTTTTAACCGTAAATGGTGAGAAGATGAGTAAGTCACGCGGCACCTTTATTACTGCACGTAGCTACTTAGACCATATTAAAAACCCAGAATACTTGCGTTACTACTATGCGGCAAAAATCAACAGCACAATGGAGGATATTGATCTTAGCTTAGATGATTTTGTCGCGCGCGTGAATAGTGACTTAGTGGGTAAGTACATTAATATTGCGAGTCGTACGGCTGGATTTATTAATAAACGATTTGACGGGAAGTTATATCCAACTGCCAATAATGCAGTCGTGGCTGAAATAAAATTGTCAGCTCAGACGATTGCGGAAAATTACGAATTACGTGAATTCGGTAAAGCTCTACGTGAGATTATGCGATTGGCCGATGTAGCCAATGGTTTTGTAGCAGAAAAAGCCCCTTGGGTGATAGCTAAACAAGAAGGTCAAGATGAAGTATTACAGCAGGTGTGTTCTGATGCACTTGAGATGTTCCGCTTGTTAACCTTGTATTTAAAACCCGTTCTGCCAAAACTGGCATATGAGATTGAGCGCTTTCTTAATATCGAACCGCTCACTTGGAAGTCTGTAGGTGCTTCCTTGAACGCAACACATAGCATTAACGCCTATGAGCACTTAATTACTCGTGTAGACTCTAAACTGATTGATGCCATGACAGAAGCTAACAAAGAAAACTTAACAGCCGCACCACAAGTAACTGAGCCTGTGGTAATTAAAGCTGCACCAACGGCAACCACTTTACCTGAGGCTGAATATATCAGTATAGATGACTTCACTAAAGTGGATTTGCGTATCGCTAGAATTGTGAGTGCGGAACATGTTGAAGGGGCTGAAAAGCTTTTGAAGCTATCGCTTGATATAGGCGAAGAAAATCCACGTCAAGTATTTGCTGGTATCAAATCTGCTTATGATCCTGCAACTTTAGTTGGGCGCTTGACTATTATGGTGGCAAATTTAGCACCGCGCAAAATGAAGTTTGGTATGAGTGAAGGTATGGTACTAGCGGCAAGTGATGAAAGTGGTGGCCCGTTTATTTTGAGCCCAGATGTAGGCGCAAAGTTAGGGATGCGAGTTAAGTAACTATAGTACAAGAAAGTATTTCATTAAAATAGAATATTTGGAGGAGTTAAAATGAAGCTTATTAAAATACCTTTAATGGTAGTTTTATTATTATCAGTTCAAGCTATGGCTGCGGACAGTACAGCTAAAACAGCCGTTGGAGGTGGTTTAGGTGCTGCGGTAGGTACTGCGCTCGGAGGCGTTGTAGGTGGCAGCACAGGAGAGGTTTTAGGTGGTGCTGTAGGTGGTGGTGTTGGAGCTGGAATAACCACTAAAGGTAAAGGCCAAACTGGCGCTATTGTTGGTGGTGCTGCCGGTGGGGCTGGTGGAGCTTATATTGGACGTAATGTTAGTGGTAGCGGTACTGGCGCAGTTGTCGGGGCTGGTCTTGGTGGTGCAGGGGGTGCAGCAGTTGGTAAGGTAATTGCTGAACCTTCTGCAAATACTTCAAATGGTGGGCATAAACATAAGCGTGGTAAAGGACATAACAAAAATAAACATAAGTATGGACATAGTCACGAAGATTAATAAAAAAGCCGCTTTTGCGGCTTTTTTATTATCATAAGTAGATAATAAGCACTTAAAACGAATTTTTAATGATTATTGAGTTAAGTCTTTAAATTACTTAGCTTTAGCACCTGTTGCTTTTTCGGCCGATTTCTTCTCATCTGCAGCTGCTTTTTTGGCAGCCTTTGCATCAGCTTTAGCTTTTTTAGCCGCATCTTTATCATCTGCTTTAGCAGTAGCAGCGGAGGCAGCTGGAGTTGCTTTTGTCATTTCTTTTGCTGGTTTTACATTCTTAGCTACTGCAGCTTTTGTGTCAGCTATTTTTGGTACAGCAGTAGTTGCGCCACTTACAGAAATGTTTTTACGCACACTTTGTAATGTTGCAGGGCCGACGCCGTTTACCTTTTCAAGTTCATCAACAGATTTGAATCCGCCATTTTTTTTACGATAGTCAATAATGGCTTGAGCTTTAACTGGGCCAATACCATCTAGGCTTTCAAGTTCGGCTTGTGTAGCTGTATTAATGTTTACACCAGCTAGTGCACTAATACTAAAACTTAAAAAGGCAGCTAATACTAATAATATTTTTTTCATTTTTGATTCTCCAAGGTTTAGAAAGCACTTCATAAAACTAGTTATAAAAATTATTAATCAAAAAAATTGAATTAATCGACCAATCATAACCTAAAAACTGTCGATAGCACAAAATTACAATGCTAAATATATCATGCCATAGTTATGCTTACACCAAGCTTACAAAGCAAAGTGACACTCTTGATGAATTGCTTCTAGTGCTTTGCGAGGATCTCCAGCCTTAGTGATTGGACGACCAATGACTAAGTAGTTAGATCCATTTTTTAGTGCATCTGCTGGCGTAACGACGCGTGACTGATCATCTTGCTTGACATTTGCAGGGCGTATACCAGGTGTAACTAGACAGAATTTAGCCCCTAGCTTAGCACGTATTATTTGAGTTTCTAGCGCCGAGCAAACAACGCCATCTAAACCTGCCTGTTGCGTTAAAGTGGCAAGGCTCATAACATGCGTCGCTAAGTTTGTGTGTATACCAACTTGATTTAGGCTAGCTTGGTTCATGCTAGTCAGTACCGTAACAGCTATCAGTAGCGGCTTTGACTGACTTTGTTGAACGGCTTGTTGGGCGGCTTGCATCATTTCTAAGCCGCCGCTAGCGTGCACGTTAAGCATCCACACACCTAAATTACTAGCCGCAGAGCAAGCTCTAGCTACAGTGTTAGGAATGTCATGAAACTTTAAATCTAAAAATACTCCAAAATTTGAGCGAGTGAGTTGTTCTACAAACTGCGGGCCTGCTGCAGTAAATAGCTCTTTTCCAACTTTTAGTCGACAAAGCGAGGGGTCTAGCTGTTCTACTAGTTTGAGCGCACTCTCTGCATTTTGGTAGTCAAGTGCAACAATGATTTTTGGATCGTTATTCATAAGTGAAATTTTAGATTAGATGGTTGTTGGTTCTGCTGGTAGAGCTTCCCATGCGTTGCATGCAGGACATTGCCAATGGTGATATTTAGCTTTAAAGCCGCACTGCAGGCAGTGATAAGCAGCTTTATTGCCTATGGCGTGGCGTACGGTTTGCTGCATTAGCTGAATATCATTAAAAGTCGTATTTTCTGAGTTGTGGTTATGTTGTTTTAATGCAATAGTTCTAGCTTGTAGTAACTGGTCTAGTACGCTTAAGCTCGGCATTTTAATGAGCTCTGTGCGCGCTAAAACCGCTGCACTTTCAGCTCCTTTTTCAGCTAAAGTTGCTTCGTATAATACATTTATTAACGAGGCTAATTTATAGTTTTGCAAATAGGTTTTTAGTAGCGCTAGGCCATCTGTGGTTTGGTCAAGTGCTCTATAGCTTGCTAGTAGTCTGGGTGCAATTAAGCCTAAGTACTCTGGTTGTTGGAACTCTATTCTACGCCAAGTTGAAATGGCTTCTTTATGAGCATCAGCTTCAGCTTCCATATCGCCTAGTAATACGTTTGCTCGTACACAGTTTTTATTTGCATTGAGTGCCTGTTCAAGCTCAAATCTAGCTGTGTGTAAATCGTTGGATAACTTGGATTTAACCGCCATTTCACAATAGTAATGAGCCACCTCAACGCGAAATGGCACGCCAGATAGGTGCTCTAACTCAGTTGCGGCTTTTATCGCGCGTTCCCATTCACGCTCTCTTACATAAATTTCGAGTAAAGCACGCAGGGCTGGCTGGCGATATCTGTCATCATCAAGTGACTCAAAAAGTTCTTCTGCACGATCTAACAAGCCGGCTTTTAGATAATCCTGTGCAAGCTCAGCAGTAACGGCTAATCTCTGTTGAGGTTCTAGATCTTTTTTACCTAGTAAGCTTAGATGCAAATGAATTGCGCGATCGACTTCGCCGCGTTTTCTAAACAGGCTCCCTAAAGCAAAGTGCAGTTCTAATGAATCTGTATTGGCTTGGACTGCTTCGGAAAAAGCTTCTATGGCTTTGTCATGCTGATTCGTGATGAGGAAGTTTAAGCCTTTAAAATAGGCTGCAGGTAGAGCAGTAGACTCAGCAAGTAGTTGTTTAAGATCTACGCGGGCCGCGAGCCAACCTAAGCTAAAAAATAAGGGAAGTACTAATAACCACCAAAATTCAAATTCCATGAGGCTTCGCTTTTACTCGTGCTTGGTTATATAAGATATTTAACTTTTTACTGCATATTCGCAGCTAAATTGTACATGTGTAATTTTAGCTTAAATAGTTGAATATAGTTTGTTTAACTAAATGTCTTGATGTGGGGGCAATTAAATTGATTAACAATAAAAAACGGTAGCTTAAGGCTACCGTTTTTTTATTTAATACTATTACTTAAAACTTGAAGTTAATTTAGATGCTTAACTTAGGTATTTAACCATCAGGTATCAACCTAAATCAACACGCTCGCGCAACTCTTTACCAGCTTTAAAGTGAGGTACATGCTTTTCTGGCACCTGTACTTTACTGCCAGTTTTAGGGTTGCGACCTAAGCGTGGTGGACGATAATTTAAGCTAAAGCTACCAAAGCCACGTATCTCGATGCGCTCGCCAGTGGCAAGGTTATCGGACATTGCATCTAAAATCGCCTTTACTGATAGTTCCGCATCTTTTACTACTAGCTGTGGAAAACGCTCAGCAAGCAAGGTGATTAGCTCAGATTTAGTCATGCTTTATGTGCCTTTATCTTAACTATTTAGTTTATTTCTTGCTATCTAATTTAGCTTTTAATAAAGCACCTAGGTTAGTTGTACCAGCGTTAGCTGCATCATTTGCAACTTGTGGTGCAGCATCTTTAGCTTTAGCTGATTTAGCTTTAGGTTTAGCTTCTGATTTTTCTTCAGATGCTGTAGCGCCTGAAGGATCAGCAGAAAGTTGTTTAACACCTAATGAAATACGCTCTTTTTCTACATCAATAGCTAAGATAACAGCTTGTAACTCGTCACCTTTTTTGAAGTTGCGGATAGCCTCTTCGCCAGTTTGTGACCATGATAGGTCTGACAAGTGAACTAAACCATCGATACCGCCTGGCAAGCCAATAAACACGCCGAAGTCAGTGATTGATTTGATTTGACCTGAAACGATATCACCTTTGTGATGTGTTGCAGAGAAATCATCCCATGGGTTAGCTTTACATTGTTTCATACCCAATGATAGGCGACGACGAGCTTCGTCAATTTCAAGAATCATTACTTCAACTTCATCGCCTAATTGAGCAATTTTGCCTGGATGAATGTTTTTATTAGTCCAATCCATTTCTGAAACGTGAACTAAACCTTCGATACCTGGTTCGATTTCAACAAACGCACCGTAGTCAGTCAAGTTTGAAACTTTACCGAATAGACGTGTAGAAACTGGGTAACGACGTGTTAATGCAACCCATGGATCGTCGCCTAATTGTTTGATACCTAGTGAAACACGGTTTTTCTCTTGATCAAATTTCAAGATTTTTGCTTCAACTTCTTCACCTACAGTTAATACCTCGGATGGGTGTTTTACACGACGCCATGCCAAGTCGGTAATATGTAGTAAACCATCAATACCACCTAAATCAACGAATGCACCGTAGTCTGTAATATTTTTAACGATACCTTTAACCACTGCGCCTTCAGCCAATGTACCCATTAACGCGTCACGGTCTGCACCAGCGCTAACTTCCATGACTGCACGACGTGAAACAACGATGTTGTTACGCTTACGGTCGATTTTGATTACTTTTAGGTCACACTCTTTGTTTTCGAATGGTGTAGTGTCTTTAACTGGGCGTACATCAACTAACGAACCTGGCAAGAATGCCATAATGCCGTTAACAGAAACGCGTAAACCGCCTTTAACTTTACCGCTTACGAAACCTTTAATGATGCGGCCTTCGTTCATTGCATCTTCTAAATCTAACCATGTTTCCATGCGCTTAGCTTTTTCGCGTGAAAGCAATGTTGAACCGAAACCGTCTTCTAGTTTTTCGATTAACACTTTAACGAAGTCACCAACTTGAACTTCAATTTCGCCTTGTGCGTTTTTGAATTCTTCAGCAGCGATAACGCTTTCTGATTTTAGACCAGCATTAACAATCACGTGATCTTGGTCAACTGAGATAACCTCAGCTGTGATCACTTCACCAGAACGCATTTCTTGGTGAGCTAAGCTTTCCTCAAAAAGCGCAGCAAAAGATTCCATTGGTGAAGCGGTAGATGTAGAAGTAGAAGCCATTAAATAAAATTACCTAAAAATAATCCCACCTAGCAGTGGGGTGATTAAAAAACCTGCGAATCGATGTAAAACGCAGACGAAAAATTCTTAAAAAGAATAAAGAATAGAATTATAACTAAAACATTGAAAAATAAAAGACTATTCACTAAGTTTATTAGTAACTTTTTACTAAAAACCGTATAAAAGCTTAAGTCTTTTGCAGAGTTAGATATTTCTGCAGAATAAAGTCTACAGCATCTTGAATACCTATATTATCCGTTTCAAGCAAAATCGCATCGTCAGCCATGAGCAATGGGGCGCTTACACGACCTTTGTCTCTAGCATCACGTTCAGTTAAGTCTTGCAAAATGCTCTCATAATTAGCAGGTTGATTTTTGCCTAGCAGCTGTTTGTAGCGGCGCAGTGCGCGTGTTTCAGTACTTGCGGTGAGAAATATTTTTAACTCTGCCTTTGGAAATATCACGGTTCCCATGTCGCGCCCATCCGCCACCAGGCCAGGTGCTTTGCAAAAACTATGTTGCATATCGATCAGAGCTGCTCGCAATGGTGCGTGTACCGCTACTTGTGAGGCGCCTTTGCCAATCTCTTCAGTGCGTATTTCGTTAGAAACATCTTGATTATTAAGTAAAACCTGTTCGTTAATAAATTCAATTTTGAGAGTTTTACTGCATGCGGTCACCGCTAGCGCGTCATTCCAAGCGATATTGTTTTGCTGCGCCGCAAAGGCGACGATACGGTATAACGCCCCCGAGTCTAGATAATGAAAACCAAGTTTGTTAGCAACAAGCTGCGCAACAGTACCTTTTCCTGAAGCAGAAGGCCCGTCAATGGCTATTACTGGAAAGTGATTCATTGTTTGACCAGACTTAATTAACGATGCTCGCAAATTGCGCAAAATAATCAGGGAATGTTTTGTTTACGCACTTAGGGTCGTTAATGGTAATTGGTACACCGCCCAGTGAAACAAGTGAAAAGCACATTGCCATGCGGTGATCGTCATAGGTGTTAATGACAGCATTAGGTATAAGCTGGGCAGGTGGCGTGATTTTAATATAATCAGCACCTTCTTCTACAATCGCACCTACTTTACGAAGTTCTGTTGCCATTGCTGAGATGCGATCGGTTTCTTTTACGCGCCAGCTGGCGATGTTGCGTAGGGTTGTAGTGCCTTCGGCAAACAAGGCTAGAATTGCTAAAGTCATTGCTGCGTCGGGGATGTGGTTGCAATCTAAATCAATCGCTTTGATATTTTTGGCTTTACTAGCAGTTATACAGTTTTTTCCGTAATCAATATTTCCGTGCATAAGAAATAATGCATCTGCAAACTTTACATCACCTTGAATACTCTCAATTCCAAAACCTTCTACGCGTACACTCCCAGCTATAACTCCCGCCGCAAGAAAATATGAAGCACTTGAAGCATCACCTTCTACAATGATTTGCGAAGGTGAGGTGTAATTGCTGCTCTCATCAATAATGAATTTTTGCCAACCAATACGCTCTACTTTAACTCCGAATTGCTCCATTAAATTAAGAGTGATTTCGATATACGGTTTAGAAATCAACTCACCAACGACCTCAATGGTAGCTTTTTGTTTTGTAAGTGGAAGTGCCATTAGTAATGCTGTTAGAAACTGGCTAGAAACATCACCACGAATTTTTATAGGCTTGGATAAATCAATGATAGGAGTAGCTATTTTTAAAGGTGGAAAGCCGCTGTTAGCTAGATATTGAATATCTGCTCCAGCTTGCTTTAGAGCATCGACTAAATCACCGATTGGACGTTCATGCATACGAGGTACGCCTGATAGTGTGTAATCGCCACCTACAAAAGCTAGAGCAGCAGTTAGTGGTCTGAATGCGGTACCTGCATTACCCAAAAATATTTCTGCTTTTTTGTTTGGAAAATTCCCGCCGCATCCCGTTACTCGCCATGCATTCTCTGCAAAGTTTTCTACCTGAACACCGAGCGTTTGTAACGCTTCTAGCATACGCGAAGTGTCATCCGAAGCTAATAAGTCGCGAATTTCGGTCACACCATTAGCTAAAGCAGCCAGTAATAAAGTGCGATTTGATATGCTTTTAGAGCCTGGTAACGTGATAGTACCTTCTGCATGGTGTCTAGCTGGTAGGGTGAGTTGTTCCATTTTGATATCTTTATTGTCTAGTTTTTGCCCAAGCATTTCGAGCGGTGCTTGCGCGGTCAAAGAGTGCTTGTAAGCCTGCACCATCTTCGTTTGTAAGTAATTGTTTGAGCTGCGATAACTCGTTTTGGTAAGCTTCTAACTCACTTAGTAAAGCTGTTTTATTCGCTAAACTGATGTCGCGCCACATTTCTGGGTGACTGCCTGCGATTCGAGTGAAGTCTCTAAAGCCACTGGCGGCGAAGCTAAATAGTTGTGCGGCATTTGGGCGTGATGCTATGTCATCGACTAATGCAAACGCCAGTAGATGTGGTAAATGGCTGACTGCTGCAAAAATGCCATCGTGTGTTTCTGCTGACATTTCACTGACATTGGCACCGCATGAGCGCCAAAACTCAGCGACCACGGCAATGGCATCTTTGTTGGTTTCTGCGGTAGGGGTTAAAACAACGTTTTTACCTACATATAAATCAGCCATAGCAGCAGTGACGCCACTTTTCTCTGCACCGGCAATTGGGTGACCGCCAACAAACTGGTTGAATTGCTCACCTAGCACTTCATTTGCACACGCAAGAACGTCGCTCTTTGTGCTGCCTGCATCAGTAATGACAGTGTTGTTACTTAAGTGCGGTTTTATACTTTGTAAGATGCTGGTTGTTTGCGCAACTGGAGCAGCAATCATTACCAAGTCGGCGTCTTTAAGTGTTGCATAGATATTAGATTCTTGAGTATCAGAGAACGTATCTATAACACCTAGATTTAAGGCCTCTTGCAAACTTTCTTGACTGCGGCCAATGCCTATAATATGGGCTGTGCTGACCTTTTTAAGCGCTAATGCAAAAGAGCCACCAATCAAACCTACACCAAAAATGACGATTTTTTTCAAATTTAAATATTTAGCAAAAATGCTACACCAGAAAATACTACACCAACGAAAATGCGAGTAATCGCAAAACCAGATTGTAGCATTTTTGCTATTTATCTTTTAGCAATCACGGCTTATTTAATTTTCTTAATTTAGATGATACGCCATTCACCATCAATCAATATCTCAAGTGGCTTATAATTTTGTTTATAAGCCATTTTTTTGCTATCTCTGATCCAATAACCTAAGTATAGATAAGGAAAACTTAGGGTTTTAGCCCACTCAATTTGCCATAGTATGTTGTAAGTACCCAAGCTCGTACGCTCACTGCTGGTGTCAAAAAAAGTGTAAACGGCTGAAATGCCATCAAGTACGATATCAATTACACTGACCATCTTAAGTTGATTATTTTCTCTAAACTCTACCATCACGCTTTCTACATTGGTTTGGCATAAAAAGCTTTTATACTGCTCAATTTTCTCAACATTGGTATTTTGTTCAGAATCTACGCCAGAATTTTTCTCAGATTCCGCATGTCGTGCTGCTTGGTAGGCCGCATATAGTTTGTAGTGTTCTTCTTGGTAAGCAATCGGCAGAATGGTTGTGACGAGGTTCTGGTGTTGTCTGAGTGCGCGCTTCTGGCTGCGATTCGGCACAAAATCATTTAGCTTGATTCTCACAGGTATACATTCTCGGCAACTTTCGCAATGTGGTCTGTAAGCAAACTTACCACTACGTCTAAAGCCTTGTTGAATCAGACCGCTGTATACGTGTGCATCGATTAAATGTTGTGGTGTAGCTATTAAGCTTTGTGCAAGCTTGTTGGGCAAATAACCACAAGTGTAGCCAACGGTCACGTAAAATTGCAGTTTGTTTAAGGGTGGCTCCGTTGGCGTTGTCATGTTAAATACTTATTCAGTTAAGACTGTGTTAAAAGTTTTAGATGTTGGATAAACGGTTCTTGCTCAATTTCACGACCGCCAAAGCTGGTGAGTAATGGTGTTTTCATTTGGCAATCTATCAGGCCAACATTTTGTGTCTGAAGGTATTGAACTAAATGTACAAAGGCTACTTTTGAAGCGTCCGTCACGTGATGAAACATACTTTCTCCATAAAACATGCGCCCAATCTTAATGCCATAACAACCACCGACTAATTGATTATTTAGCCAACTTTCCATACTTATGGCATAGCCTAAGCGGTTAAGTTCACAGTATGCTTCAATCATTGCTGAGCTAATCCAAGTGCCTGCAGAATTATTGTTTTTATCGAATCTAGGAGTGTTGCTACATGCGGTCATAACCTCGCGGAAACTGGTATTAAAACGTATGTTGAAAGGCTGTTTTTTTAGCGTTTTTTTAAGTGAGTTCGATACTTTTAGCTCATTTGGAAAAAGTACCATGCGTGGACTTGGGCTCCACCACATCACAGGCTCACCTTTGCTATACCATGGAAATATGCCTTGTTGATAAGCTGTCATTAGGCGCGTTGCAGATAAATCACCACCAATTGCGATTAAACCATTTGGCTCTTTTAGAGCCATAGATAGAGGTGGAAATTCACAGCCTTCGTCTAGACTAGCGACTCGTCCATTGGGCAATTGATAATAGGCGTAGCTCATGTACTTAATATGAATTTATTGGTTAGCTTAATGGGCGGTAAATGTTAGTTTACCTTGTTTAGCCTTTATGATTAAATGAATCCTATGTCTTCGTCATTGCATAAACTTTTAAGGTTACTAGTGTTGTCATTACTAATAGTTTTCATTAGTGAAACGGTTTATGCAAGTGGCATGATGACGTCTGTACAAATTGCATCTAACCATACAGAAATACATGTTGAGCCTTGTCATAAAGCCTCTGGTACTCAGCATGCCAATGAAAAGCAGCATGCGCATGCAAGCTGTAAAGATTGCAGTCATTGCTCTGCCTGTGTCTCAATGATGCTGCAAACCTTTTTGAGTGCGCCTGTGATACAAAAACAATTGATTACAATGGCTGCTCTTGTTGAAGTTTATCACTCTCCTAGCACTGCTCAGCCTCAAAAGCCACCCATCGCCTAGCACGTAAGCTTTATGTTGTCCTTTGTTTTTGTATGCGGCGAGCAGGTAATCAATTTTGGTTTTACTGTGGTTAGTGCATAGTAAAACCTATTTTTAGATGGAGTTTATATGAAATTTTTCCAAACAACGCTTATTAGTGTATTAGCAAGCTTGGCTTTAGTTGGCTGTGCCACATTTTCTCAGGATGGTGGTTTGAGTGAGGTAAAAAAAGTAAGCGCAGCACATCTTAAGCAAGACATTGTTTGGCCAAAGTCTGATACAGAGCAAAAAGCTGTGAACGACAGGGTAGCTGAGTTGTTAAAAACGCCTTTGAGTGTAGATGGTGCGGTACAACTCGCTTTACTCAACAATAAAGATTTACAGGCTTCATTCTACCAACTAGGTATTTCTGAGGCGGATGTTGTACAAGCGGGTCGTTTGCCTAACCCAAAGTTTTCTATGTTGTATGCCAGAAACAATGGTGATTACAAAATTGAGCAGGCGCTGACTTTTAATATCTTCTCGCTTATCACTATGCCAAAAATGCAGGAAATTGAGCGTAGTAATTTTGAAAAGATTAAGCAACTGGTCGCGCTTGATGTTTTAAATTTAGCGCATGAAACACGGCTTGCTTATTTTAATGCAGTGGCTGCAAATGAGCGTCTGCGTTACAGCGAGCAAGTTAGAGAGTCCGCAGAAACTAGTGCTGAATTAGCAAGCCGTATGGTGAAAGCCGGCAATTGGAATGTACTTGAGCAGGCAGCTGAACAGAGTTTTTATGCTGAGGCTATTGTGGAATATGCTAATGCAAAGAACCAGCAAACTAGTGCGTATGAAGCGCTGTCGCGTTTGCTTGCGCTGCCTGTAGATCAACTGTATCTGGAAAAACGCCTTCCTGATCTACCCCAAACCATAGACGAATTACATATTTACGAGAAAACGGCATTCGAACAACGATTAGATTTGCAAGCAATGCGTATAGAAACGCAAGCTTTAGCTAAGCAACTTGGGCTTACCAAAACTACTCGTTTTATCAATGTGCTAGAAATTGGCCCGGCAAGAGTGCTAGAAGGTAGACGTGGCGATCCTTATAAAAATGGCGTAGATATTTCATTCGAATTGCCATTGTTTGACTGGGGTGGGGCAAAAGTTGCGCGCGCTGAGGCGACCTACATGCAAGCAGTCAATCATACTGCGCAATTAGCAATCAATGCACAATCAGAAGTTCGTGAAGCCTACAGTCACTATCAAACCAATTATGAGGTGGCCAAACACTATCGCGATGAAATCGTGCCGTTACGAAAAAAGGTATTACAAGAGAAACAGTTGCGTTATAACGGCATGTTAATCAGTCCGTTTGAACTATTTGCCGATGCGCGTGCGCAGGTTGCAAGCGTAAATAGCTATATCACCACATTGAATGAATTTTGGTTAGCACAAACAAAACTAGAAATGTCATTGATTAGCGGTACCAGCAAAGAAAGGAAATAAATATGAACGATTTATTGAGTAGACGTAATTTTTTCAAATTAGCTGGTACTGGTATTGCAGCAGCGTCAGTGAGTAAAGTTGCAATGGCGGCTTTGCCTGAGATTGTTACTACTGAAACTGCAAATACACAAACACCACTGCATCCTAATACAGGTCGGGTTTACCACCCTGTTGTAACATTAAATGGCTGGAGTTTGCCTTGGCGTATGAATAAAGGCATTAAGGAGTTTCACTTAGTGGCAGAGCCTGTTGTGCGTGAAATTGCACCAGGCATGAAAGCGCATTTGTGGGGTTATAACGGACAGAGTCCAGGCCCAACCATTGAGGTGGTAGAAGGCGATAAGGTGCGTATCTTTGTGACTAATAGATTGCCCGAAGTGACCAGCATACATTGGCATGGACAGCCAGTGCCTAATGGTATGGATGGCGTCAGTGGTTTAACGCAACCCGCAATCGCACCTAGCAAAACTTTCGTGTATGAATTTGAAGCGAAGCGAGCGGGTAGTTTTATGTATCATCCACATGCCGATGAAATGACGCAGATGGCGATGGGCCTTATGGGTAGCTGGGTAACACACCCTAAAAACCCTAAATTCATGCCTGTGGATAGAGATTTCATTTTCTTATTGAATGCCTACGATATTGACCCTGGGAGTTATACCCCAAAAATCAACACGATGTTGGATTTTAATTTATGGACATGGAATAGTCGTGCATTCCCTGGCATAGACCCACTCGTAGTGCGCAAGAATGACCGAGTGCGTATTCGGGTGGGTAACCTAACTATGACCAACCATCCTATTCATTTGCATGGTCATGAGTTTCAGGTGACAGGAACTGATGGTGGTTGGGTACCACCTACAGCAAGATGGCCAGAAGTCACTACCGATATTGGTGTAGGGCAAATGCGCGCGATTGAGTTTGTAGCAAATAATCCGGGCGATTGGGCTTTTCATTGTCATAAAAGTCATCACACCATGAACGCAATGGGGCATCAAGTACCGACATTATTAGGCGTTAAACAGGATGACTTGGTCGATAAAATAAGTAATTTAGTGCCAGATTATATGGCAATGGGTGAAACAGGTATGTCGGAAATGAGTGAAATGGTGGCAATGATGCCATTGCCTGAAAACACTTTGCCGATGATGACTGGCAAAGGTCAGTTTGGTGATGTAAATATGGGTGGTATGTTTTCTGTCTTAAAAGTTCGTGAAGGTTTAGCGAAGGGCGATTACAAAGACCCTGGACATTATCAGTTTCCAAAAGAGTCAATGGCCTATGAGTTTGTTGGTGATGCGCCTGAGCCAGCAAGACAAGCTGCAACCGATGCAAAAGCTGAGGTGGAAGTACAGATACGCAAACCTATAGGCCATGCAGGTCATTAATCAGGAGTTGTTATGCAATATATTATTTTTAAATATTTAATCACAGCGGGTGTAGTGGTTATGGTCTCAGAGTTTGCCAAGCGTAGTGACAAGCTTGGTGGCTTGATTGCTGCACTACCCTTGGTGACAGTACTTACGCTGATTTGGCTTTATGTCGAGCATCAACCAACTAGTAAAATTGCCAATCATGCTTATTATACTTTTTGGTATGTACTACCAACTCTGCCCATGTTTTTGCTTTTTCCTTACTTATTGTCTAAATGGAGTTTTGTGCTGACGCTGGTATCTTGCTTGATATTTACTATTATCACTTTTTTACTATTTGTCTTATTAGTAAAAAAATTTGGCATAGACCTAATGTAGGTAGGGCTAATTTTTGTAAGGTTTTATAAAAAAAAGCTTCTTAATCATAAGATTAGCGCGTAAAATGCGCTAACTTTAGAATTTGTAGCGAAACCTTTGGAACAATATACAACAATGCTTGCAAAGCCCATTCATAGCTATCGCCCATATTGGGCGAAGCGGTTTGGTGTTGCGCCGATTTTACCTATGTCTCGTGCTGAGATGGATCAGCTTGGTTGGGATAGTTGCGACATTATTTTGATTTCTGGTGATGCTTATATTGATCATCCAAGCTTTGGTATTGCCTTAGTTGGTCGCTTGCTAGAGGCACAAGGTTTTCGCGTTGGTATAATCGCCCAACCAGATTGGCAAAATGCTAATGCTTTTAAAGCACTTGGTAAGCCTAATCTGTATTTCGGCGTGACAGCTGGCAACATGGACAGCATGGTGAACCGTTACACGGCAGATAGAAAAATCCGTAGTGATGATGCTTATACGCCAGATGCTGCGCCAAATAAGCGTCCTGATAGAGCTGTGTTGGTATACTCGCAACGTTGTCGCGAAGCTTATTCAGACGTGCCTTTGGTGATTGGCAGTATTGAGGCTAGTTTGCGCCGTATCGCGCATTACGACTACTGGAGCGATAAAGTTCGCCGTAGTGTGCTGATCGATTCAAAAGCGGATATTTTGCTTTATGGTAATGCTGAACGTGCTTTGATTGAATTGAGCCACCGCATAGCTAAAGGTGAGAAAGTAGCAGAGATTCAGGATATTCGTGGCACAGCTTTTTTACGTAAAAAGATTCCAGAAGGTTGGAGTGAGATTGAAAGCACGAAATTAGATCGTCCAGGCACCGTTGAAAAGCATATTGATCCATATGAAATGAAAATGGGTAAAGCTGATGCCAGTTGTGCAACAGGTGAAAGTAATACCAAGCCCGCTCTTCCTCAAGGTACAAAAGCCATTGAAATTGTGCGTAAACCTAAAGCTGATCGTGCTAAACAAGTTGTCCGTTTGCCAGCTTATGAGATTGTCGCTCAAGATCCAGTGTTATATGCCCATGCTTCGCGTGTACTGCATCTGGAAGCTAATCCAGGTAATGCGCGCGCTTTGGTGCAAAAGCACGGCGATAGAGAAGTGTGGTTAAATCCACCGCCAGTTCCGCTTACTACTAAAGAGATGGACTATGTATATGATATGCCATATGCGCGTAAGCCGCATCCAGCCTATGGCGATGCAAAAATTCCGGCATGGGAAATGATACGCTTTAGTGTAAATATCATGCGCGGCTGCTTTGGTGGTTGTACGTTTTGTAGCATTACTGAACATGAAGGTCGTATCATTCAAAGTCGTAGTGAAGTATCAATCTTAAAAGAGATTGAAGAGATTCGCGACAAAGTCGAAGGCTTTACCGGCGTAATTTCAGACCTTGGTGGCCCAACGGCCAATATGTACCGAATTGCCTGTAAATCTGAATTAATTGAGAAAAACTGCCGCAAGTTGAGCTGTGTGTATCCAGGTGTTTGTGAGAACTTAAATACTGATCACACGGCCTTAATTCAGTTATACCGTAAAGCGCGTGCAATTAAAGGTGTTAAGAAAATTTTAATTGGTAGCGGCGTGCGCTATGATCTTGCCGTGAAGTCACCTGAATACGTCAAAGAGTTAGTGCAGCATCATGTGGGTGGCTATTTAAAAATTGCCCCTGAGCACTCTGAAGAGAATGTACTCAGTAAAATGATGAAACCTGGCATGGATGCATATGACGAGTTTAAAGCCATGTTTGAAAAGTTTAGTGTTGAAGCTGGTAAGAAACAGTATTTAATTCCTTATTTTATAGCTGCTCATCCGGGCACTACTGAGCTAGATATGCTTAATTTAGCGCTTTGGCTTAAAAAATACGACTTTAAGTTAGATCAAGTACAAACCTTCACGCCTACGCCTATGGCTATGGCTACAGCGATGTACCATTCAGGAAAAAATCCATTACGCAAAGTCACGGCAGACTCTGATAATGTGCCAATTCCCAAAGCGGGTAATGTGCGTAAATTGCATAAAGCATTTATTCGCTACCATGACCCTAACAACTGGCCTATGCTGCGTGAGGCTTTAATAAAAATGGATCGTGAGGATTTGATTGGAAACGGCAAGCAGCATTTAATTCCTGCTTGGCAGCCGCTTTCGAACAAGCCGATTACTACAGTGCGTGGCGAGAAACTTGAACGAAGCGTTCGGCCTAGACGTGTGTCAGAAGTTAAACGCAAATACTCCTAAGCGCTCTTGCTAGCTAAACAAGCCTCAGTTACAGTATTAGGTGTGTTTGTATTGCTAACATTTCTAATACTTTAAGGCGGAGCTATGATTTTGCCGCGTGAACGAGTTTTGCAACTCAAAGGACTATTCAGCATTATTCTCACCTTTAGTACTTTAGCGCTCGTTACTACTAATGTTTACGCCGAAAAAGGCTTGTTTTGGAAAGTAGAGTCTCCTGCAGGTAAAACTAGTTACCTCTTTGGTACTATGCATACAGACGACAATCGTGTGACTAGTTTCTCACCAACTGTTGATAATGCGCTACAGTCAGTAGATGCGTTTATGATGGAAACACTCGCATCTAATAATCTAAATGTATTCAAAATGCCAGATGGTGATTTAAAAAGCATGCTGAATGAGACTGAGCTTGATAAGGTGTATGAACTAGCTGAATTTCACGTGATCCATCGTGACGTCGCAATTCATATGAAGCCCTGGTTACTCGCAATGATATTCGACTCACCCAAGCCTCTCACGCCATTCGCACAAGATAATTTGTTGATGACTAAGTCTGAAGGTTTCGGTAAGGAAGTGATTGGGATTGAAGATGCGAAGGAACATTTTGACGTTCTGGATAGCTTTAGCCGCGATGAACAACTAATGATGCTACGTGCAGTATTAAAGCGTAGTCAAAAGCAAAAAGAGCGCGATTTTGAATCGTTAATGGCGGCTTATTTAGCAGAAGATAGTAACAAAGTTGCTGCCCTAGATGAGAAAATAACAGGTGGTATGTTGCCATCAGCCTTACGGGCAAAAATACGCTCAAAATTATTAGACAGGCGTAACGAGGTGATGGTACAGCGTATTTTAGCGGAAGCTAATAAGAGGAGCGTATTTGTTGCTATAGGTGCCTCGCACCTTGCAGGTAAAGGTGGTTTAATTACTAATTTAAAAGAAGCTGGTTTTAAACTAAGCCCAATCAAATAAGGCTAAATAGTCTGCAATTAAAATCTATAACTAAAACTTGGTTATGCAGATGTATTTAGTTTTATGCAACCTTTTTACTTTCGTCAACGGGCTCAAATGGATTGCTGAGCATGTTAAGCAGAAACTTAATATCTATTGCTTGAATCAAAAGTTTTCCGCTATTAGCTCTAATGATGTTTTTGATTAGTAAACCATTCCTATTGGCTGCAAGTGGCGTAGGGGCTATCTGGCTTTCATTAAACTGAGCCACTGAATGTAGGGCGCCTACAAGTAAGCCAATCTTGTGTTGTTGGTACTCAATTACTATGACTTGGCTGTTACTATCTACTACGGTAAGTTTTCCGTTTAGCAAAAGCCCAAGATCAAATACCCAAGCAAAGGTTTTACCTTCGTTTTCATGCTGTATAGCGAGTACGCCAACGCGTTCTAAACCACTGCCAATAGAAACACGAGAAACTTCAGATGCTGGTAGTGCTTCTAGTATGTATTCAGCCTCTATTGCAAATAGCCCACCATCAATAAAGAATGTTGCGAATTCAGGATCTACTGATTGTGTCATCGATACGTCAATAATTGATGCTGAGTTATTCCCAGAGCTGTAGTTATTTCTAACCTCCCCGAATGAATCATAAACTACAGCGATGATATCTTCTTTGTATCCATCATTAACTTTAAATTCTCGATAGCCATTAGAGGTGCTGCACCCAAGTATAGAGTAATGTCCATCATGAATCACTATACGAGAGGTACTTTTACCATTAGGTAAGGATAGTAAGTCAGTATCAATTTCCAGCGTAGTACCAACTGGGCGGGTTAGATCGGTACTTGAAATGATTTTACCTTCTCTGTTGATATAAAAAGCTGTTATGGAGTCTTTTTCTGCAATACCGCCTTGTAGCATGGCAAGAAGCTCAGTGGATGAGTCAAATACGATGCCGATACCACCGACTACCGAGTTACTGTTTGGTGCCATAATAGCCGCGTGATAAATATATGTTGGCGTATTGCTATAGAGTGCATCTGAAACAAAGAGTGACACATAGTATTGTTGTTCTGTACGTAGCGACATTACTTGTGCTAGTGTAAAGCCATCTACTTTTGAGCCTATGATAGAGCCATTATCTTCGATTGGGTTGGTGCTAGCAATAATGCAGCCTGTATTGTCGTACACAAATATTCGGCTATAAACTGTATACAGCGAATTAATATATTCGAGAATATCGGTAATCTGCACGATTGAGTTTTTATTAATAATCGGTAAAGCTAGCGCGGCTCTTAATTCGGGCGTCACTGCCCACCAACGGCAGTCATTTGAGCGTTCGTAAAGATTGCGATCAAGCAAATCAACTAGTAGGTAGGATACGAACTCTGAATCTTGTAATCTGGAAGCGAGCACGGTTTCGTATAGATCATTAATAGATTGAGCAAACAACTCATTGCTACGGGTGCCGGTTTCGCTAATTTGATCCAAGACTGTTTTTAATTTCAGTAGCTCACCGCTTTGCCCTGCTGTCATCACCTGGCCGTTCCACACCACACGACGTATGGTCGATGCTGCATTCATGACTTCAAATAATGGCGGGCAGAATGACTGTGCGTGTGAAAGTAGACCTTCGGCTACGATTTGATCTAAAGTTTTTAGCGCATTGGTTTCTTTGCCTGTAAATGCGATGTCTACTGGAGTCATTACTTGACCTTGCCAGCCTTTTGGCCCCGTATAACCTTGATAACCGCCAGAGGTAAAGGTCCTCACCAAGTATTTTCGACCACTAAACACTTTTAAGTCTGATTGCGCATCATCATTGACTGGCACTACAGCGCCTATTGGAACCCATGTCTTATCGCTCGACTCTATGACACAATTATCGTCATCAAGTAACAGCATCACAGATCGTTCTAATGGGTCGCCATGAGATTTAAAAATACTAGCCATTTCCTCGGAAAAATCGAAGCATAGACATAACACGCCAATCACCTCGTTGGTGTGAGGATGCTGCATACGTTTAGAGTAAATCAGTGCTTTACTCTTGCTTGGGCGTAGGTCTGAAGCGCGGAAAGTTTCGATATATTTATCTGAAATTAGTGTTTCCTTAATAAGAGGATCCAAGCTACCCTCGATAGGCGTTTCCTCATCAATTTGAACCAAAACATTGCCATGCACATCTAGTAAAATAATCTCATCGTAGACGGTGTACTTTTTCCTATAAGCGAGTAAACGCGCACGAATAATCTCATCATCGCCTGATAAGCCTGCAACAAATTCGCACAGCTCGTTATCCGTAGCTAAAAATCCAACATCAGCAGTACGCTCGTAAAGATTACGCACTAAAATATCGATGACATATTGTGCTTTGGTACCAATTTCATTTAGCGCAGTAGCAACCTTTTCTTGCACCAAACTCAACACAAGCTCTTTCTCTAAGCGATTAAAGCCTACTCGAGTTGCTGCCATGGTAGGCAAAATACCTTTAGCCTCGGTTGGGCAATTCATCTTTGCTGATGACTCGATTATTCGCCACATAAGATTTAGCTCGTGTAATGATTGTTCACAGCGGGCTACATCTCTCATATAAGGGAGAAAGTTATCAAGTTGAGTCGTAGTAATTTTGCTCATGTGCATACCCGTAAAGTTAAGTAGTTGCAGATATAAGTAGGTTTCTTTAGGTAACAAGTAAGCAAAATATAAGCCAGCAAACAAATTTGGGGTTATTGCGACAACTACTTGTAGATTTAGCGATAGTGTGGACATATGCAACTTGTGTAGCTTAACTTTGGTGCATGTTTTGAGCTTTACGCACCTAAAAGTGAGTCTAATCACTAAGTTTTTCTTTATTGATTATTTTGATACTCTCGATATCAGATCCTACAGTCCCTAATCGCGGGCTAAAGTGCGCTGTATCTTAAACTTCCGCTATATGGCATAAGTTATGCTTACTAGAATGGAGATTTATAGACAGCAATCTATTGTTAAGTTAAAAGTATGAAATCGCCATTACCAAAAGCTAAATCCCTTATTTCTATTGATGCATTTGTGCATGATCGTCAGCGCATGCTTGATACACTTATAGATAATCTAGAGGGTTTAGTTTATTGCAATCTTTATGATGAGCACTGGACAATGATTTATGTGAGTGATGGATGCAAGGATTTAACAGGTTACTTTCCAGACGATCTAATGTTTAACAATGTTGTTTCCTATGAAGAGGTTATCTTTAAAGATGATAGAGCGCTAGTTAGAGCAGTCATAGACGAAGCCGTTAAGCTAGGTCAGCGTTTCGAAGTTGAGTATCGCATACGGCATGCAAACACAGACATTGTATGGGTGTGTGAACGAGGTAATCCAGTTCATAATGCAAAAGGTAAAGTTCACGCGATTGAAGGATTTATTCAAAACATTACACAACGTAAAGCTGCTGAACAGTCATTGCATGATGCAGAGTTCCGTTACCGTTCTATTTTTGAGAATGCGATTGAAGGAATCTTCCAGACATCCCCAAATGGGCATTATCTGATTGTTAATCCTGCATTAGCTAATATCTATGGATATAGTTCTCCTGAAGAGCTGATTAGTGTACTTAACAATATTCAGCAACAGCTTTATGTGAAACCCGGTCGTCGTGAAGAGTTTGTGCAAGCTATGTTAGCTAATCAAAGCGTGCATAATTTCGAATCTTTAGTTTATAAAAAAGATAATAGTACTATCTGGATTTCCGAAAATGCACGCATGGTGCATGATAAAGCCGGAAACTTACTCTACTATGAAGGTACGGTTGAGGATATTACGGCGCGTAAAAATTATGATCATAAAATTGAACACCAAGCCAGGCACGATAGCCTGACAGGCTTACCTAACCGCTATATGCTGAGCGATAGACTTCAACAATCTATCAATTTTGCAGACCGTTACAAAAGTAAAATGGCTGTCGCCTTTGTCGATCTTGATCAATTCAAACTCATTAACGACACTATGGGACATGAGGTAGGTGATCAGTTGCTATTGATTATGTCTAAACGACTCTCTAGCTGCATTCGCGATGTAGATACCGTGGTGAGATTAGGTGGTGATGAGTTTGTAATACTGCTGACTAATATCGAGAGTGTGAGTGACGTTTTATTCAGCATGCAGCGAGTGTTGACAGCTATTGCCGCGCCCTGCCTTATTAATGAATTCGATTACGTTGTCACTGCTAGCATAGGCATCAGTATTTATCCTGATGATGGTATTGAACCGAATACGCTCCTTAAGAATGCTGATTCAGCTATGTATAAAGCTAAAAAGGCAGGTCGTAATAACTATCAAATTTATACGCAAGAGTTGAATGAAGCATTAACTGAGCGTGTGACGATGGAGTATCGTTTACGACTTGCGATAGAAAACGGTGAATTCTTGCTGCATTACCAACCTAAGGTAAATTTTGCATCAGGGTTGATTAGCGGTGCTGAAGCTTTAATCCGCTGGCAAACTCCCGAAGGTGAGCTGATTCCGCCTATGAAGTTCATTCATATTGCAGAAGAAATAGGGTTGATTGAGAGCATTGGTGAATGGGTGCTTATTGAAGCCTGTAAAAAAGCTAAAGAATTAAAAGAAAAGATGGGGCGGCCCATCCCTATTGCGGTTAATGTGTCACCACGACAGTTTAAACAGCCTAACCTTGTGCAAATTATAGAAAATGCGCTAGCGCTTACCAAGCTTGCCCCCGATTGCTTAGAGCTGGAAATTACAGAAAGCACCTTAATTGATGATGCCGCAAAGTTTATACAAACACTTCACGCCCTAAAAAGAATAGGTGTTAAGTTAGCTATTGATGATTTCGGTACAGGCTATTCAAGTTTGGCATATCTAAAAGACTTCCCGATAGACTGCTTAAAAATTGACAAAGCTTTTGTCAGTAATCTCGAAATTGACCCGGCGAATACTGCTATTCTTAAAGCTATTATTGTGCTCGGACAAAGCTTAGGGATGAAGGTGATTGCGGAGGGTGTTGAAACTCGTTTTCAGCACGACTATCTAAAGTCGATTGCTTGTGATGAGCTGCAAGGTTATTACTTTAGTAAACCTATCCCCACTATTGAGTTTGAGGCCTTACTTCAACAGTAGCTTCGTAAGCACTAAGCAGCACCATAAAGCACTCAACTGCATTGTGAATACAAATTAAATGCGGCGTATTGCTTTAACCTAGTACAGCACCCAAGCGATCAAGATTCTGTTCATTTGCAGGCTCTACAATATGGCGAACGGCCTGAGCAACCAAAGGGTCATCAAAGATCTGTACCCAACTCAGCAGTGTCCCATTAGCGTAAGGCTCAAGTGTGATAGTAAGCTGAAAGTGTGGTTCACAAGTATGCTGTATCACGACTTCGCGAT
>Ga0208626_1000063_pt1 | contig 55560 bp, 57 predicted proteins | sample LakWasMet10_HOW4_2_FD_183860 | JGI IMG/M metagenome (GOLD analysis project Ga0208626, IMG submission 183860) | Freshwater sediment methanotrophic microbial communities from Lake Washington under simulated oxygen tension - Sediment Metagenome... | ecosystem: Environmental > Aquatic > Freshwater >... | reverse complement strand
CCCCCTTAGTTCGTTAAATCGCCCCCCCCCTAAACCGGTACGGTAATACCTCTACGTTTACCTGTAATTTATTACCTGTAACTGATACCCCAAATCTGTGGAAAACCACAAAAACGATTAAGTTGAACGCCAGGAAGGGCAGAACCAAGCCAACAATTAGCCTCACCGTTTACGGTGAGGCTGGACAGGCGTTACGGCCAGAGACGCACCAGAACGCCCAGGGCGCCCGAAACAGGTCCAGGCCGAAGGGATTGCCGCCGACCACCCTGAAAACGCCTCTACGGTCTTCCTAGGTCGTTTTTGTGCCGCTGCCGTGCTCCCATCCGGGCGCCGAGCGCTACGAGGAAGATAATAATAACTTGAATAATAAGAATAATAATGTTATTCTTATTATTCTTATTTTATTTCATTCCGGAGTATCCCTCATGACCCAGCAAATCCCCGCCGATATCCGTGAACGCATCATCCAGGCCGCAGCCGATCTATACGATCAGGGCGGACGCCAATCGCTGCCGACTGTTGACCAGGTGCGCCGAGCCGCCCGCGTGGATATGAACGCAGCCAGCGCCATTATGCGCGAATGGAGAAGGGCACAGACCGCCCAGGCGGCACCCGTGGCCGTTCAGGTGCCAGAGGCTGTCCAGCAGGCCGGAGGCGCGGCCGTAGCGACGATATGGCAGCAGGCCCAGGCATTAGCGAACGAATCGCTTCACGCCGCACAAGCGGGATGGGAAGCCGAACGGGCCGAGCTGGACGCGATCCGCCAGGAACTGGCCGACGCCTACGAGGCCCAGGCCGCCGAATTGATACAGGTACAGGCCGCGGCCGAGGCAGCCAATCAGGCGCACCATGAGCAGCGCAAACAGACCCGCCTGGAGCTGGCCGCCATCCGAGCCGAGTTAGCCCAGGCAACGACCCGCGCCGAGCGGGCCGAAGCAGCGGCCACGGAGATCGAGCGCCGCGCCGGCGAACTGCGCACCGAGTTGAATCACGCGCACCAGGAAATCCAGGACGCCCGAGCCGAGCGCGACAAGGCCCAGCAGGACGCCGACCAAGCACGCGGGGCGCTGGCCGAGCAGCAGAAGGCCAGTCAGGCCGCCACCTCTCAACTCGACCAGGTACGCGGCGAACTGGCGAAGGTGCAGGACCAGCGCCGCCAGGCCGCGACCGAGGCGCACCGTCAGGCCGAGCGACTGACCACCACCCAGGCAGAGCGCGACGAGGCCCGCAAGGTGGCCAGCCAAGCCCGCGAGGAGGCCGCCCGGCTCGCGGGCCAGCTCACCGCCACCCAGGAGCAAGCCGCCGCGCTGCTAGCCCGCATCACACCACCGGCCGAGGCCAAGCCGACGGCGACCAGGAAGAAAGGCGGCGAGTGATCGGCCGCAAACGAAAAAAAGGCCGGGAACGCTGGCGCGCTTTCCGGCCTGATTGGACATTTAAGGAGCAGCCGATTTTAGCCGCTAAAATATTCTTTGGATATTAAATAAATATTTGTTTAATTATTATTTCACTCTTTCCCGCGCCGCCGCCGGAATACCGCCAGGTCGATCACGTCCGCCGGGCGCTTGGCGGACGCAGGCAAAACGTGATCCGATTGGTTGGGGGGGTCAGATTTCACGCGCACAGCCTGCGTCCGCAGGTGGAGCAGTTCGGCCAGGAACGCCCAAACGAAAATGAACGGCATCAGCGGCAGGACGGTCAGGAATCCGAGCGCCTGGAGCAGCGCGTACCACGCCCGCCGCAGACCGGCGGGCAGCTTGCGCAGCAGATCGAGCAGCAGACCGCCGACCAGCCACACCGGCGTGGCCAGCACGAACACCGCCGCAAACAGGGCAGGGAACAGCCTCTGGAGAAACCAGGACAGGACGACGAAAACAAGAACTGTCCCGATGATGCCCGCCATGTGTCCCCCTCAGCTATGGTAGGGGTTCGCGTCGAACCGGCCCCGATACTCGGAATCGGCCAAGTAATTCAGCCGGGCGAGCAGGTACGGATATTCGCCCTTGACCAGCACAATCGGTTTTTCCGGACCGAGCCGCATCACTTCATCCGGCGTCAGCAATTCGCGCCCGGCGAACTGCTGACTGGTACCGCTGGACTGACCCCGGTTCATTGAGTTGCCGCCGCCGGAAAAACTGAAATTGCGGCCGCTGTTTCCGCCCTCGTTTTCCGTCTCAAATTCAATCGTTGCCTTGCCCAAACTATCGCTGATGTATTTGGCTGTATCGTAGTCGTCGGTGCCGTAGAATGTTTTGGCGCTGTTCGCTAAAAATGTCTGCCATTTCGGGTAGACACCTTTGAGCTGCGACAGGTCCTGAATGAATACCCAGAACGCCAGACCGTAGCCACGCAGCAGCGAAACGGCGTCCTCGATTTGCTTCATGTAGCCGAGCTGGCCGAACTCATCGAGCAGGAACGCAACCCTGTGCACCGGCTGCACGTTGCTGGACGTAATCGCGGCAATCACCGAGCTGATGAACAGGCGCAGGAATCGGGCATTCGGGCCAATTCGATTGGCCGGCATTACCAGATAAACGGTCATGGGCTTGGCTTTGATTTCCGGCAGGGCGAAGTCGGAGCGGGCCAGCGCGGTAGCAATGCGCGGATCGTCTAAAAATGCCGTATTCCGGCGGGCGGTCGAGAGTACAGAACCGCGCTCGCGGTCGGCCATGCCCATGAGCGTGTTTGCCGCCCTAGCCGGGATGCCGAAAGCGGTCGTTTCATCGGCCGCCATCATGCCCAAGAGGTCGAAAAACTCCGTTTCTCCGGCCGTCAGAAGCCGCCGCAGTTCGCCCAGATTCCGGCGCTCCACTTCGTCCAGCGCGGCAACGTGCAACATCAAACCCTGCAAGAAAATTTTGGCGGATTCGTCGAAATGAACCGCTTCGCCCTTGCCTTCGGCAATTACCAGGGCATCGGCCAGAATGGCGGAATCGCTTACGCAATCCGGGTGCTTCACATCCAGGCGGTCCAGCACGTTAAACGCGGCACCATGGCCGCCATTCACGCCGAACGGATCGACCACATGCACCGCCTGGCCTAGGGCCTGGCGGGCGCGAGCCGTGACGGCGGCATTCTCCCCTTTCACGTCCAGCACCAAGGCCGAGCCGGGATAGTCCAGCAGGTTCGGAATGACCGCGCCTATGCCTTTACCGGAGCCGGTCGGAGCGACCGTCACGACATGGCCGGTGAACCGGAATCGTGGATCAAATGCGGCGTGCGTATCAGGCGCCCGGCCCAGAGAAAAACCGGCCTGTTTCGGCGGGTTGTTCCGGGCGTAAAGGTGGCCGCCCAGCTGCATCTCGCTGCCTGTTCCCCAGCGGGCCGAACCGTGGGTGACGACCGGCGCGGCCATCTGCGAAACGGCGTCAGCCGGAGACGAGGCGGCCGCACCGCCGAGACCGGTGCGCAGGTTTTCGACCGTGCCACCCAAAATGCGCAGCCGGCGGCCGGTCTGCGTACCGGCTCCTACCCGATTTGCCAGCCAGCCAAACACCGGCCCGGCGTAATAATACGTGGCGAGCGTGCCCATGACTGTCGCCGCGATCAGAAACCATTGCGGCATAAATGGGATGAACACGAACGCTCCAGCCATCGCCGTTCCAGGCACCAGGTAGGACAGCCCGGCGGCCGCCGCTGCCGCCACTGGGTTTAGGCGGTGTTTTTTGCCCAGCCATGCGCCGCCGAACGTCACCAAAACCAGCATGGATAACCACGGTTTCCAGGCGGATAAAATCCGTTCCGGAAACCCGCCGAAATAAGCGTCAAGCGTCCGGCCTTCGAGCTGATTACGGCGGGTTTCACCCACAGCCCGGCGGTCGGCCTCGACTGCGGTTTCATGCACGGTTTTTACCGCGTCGCCTGCGGCCGAGCTAAGGTGTTTAACGAACTCAAGCCCGCGACCATGCGCCTGGCTAATGATCGTCGCGGCCGCCGTGGCCGCCTTCGATTCCTGGCCGGGTGTTGTTGCGGCGTGCTCGATTTTCGCCAGGGCGTCATCGAATGACGACGGCAGCGGCGAAAGCCCAACATTTTGGAAAAAATAATTCAGGCCATCGCCAAACACGGAACGCAGATCGGCGGCCCCGTACACATCAAAATTTTCGTCCGCTGCTTGCTTTGCTTTTAATAGCGGTGCACGCGCCTCATCGAGCAGAATTTTTACCCTGTCCCATTGCCCGGCATCGGCGGCCGCCTTCAACTGTTCACGGATCGATTCCAACGCTGTTAGCGTAGCGGTCCATGAATCCGCTACGGCATCCTCAGCCGCACAACGTTTTAGCTCCATTTGCCGGGCCACTTCCCGTTCCGCCGGGTCCTGGATGTCAGCCCAATTGATCGACAACGGGATACATTTATCGAACACAACCGCCGAGGCGGGCGCGGCAAACAACACGCCGTAAATGACCCCCGACGCGGCCGCCAAATACCATTTTCTATTAGTCATTTATCCCCCTCAATATGCTGTTTAAAAATGGCATCACCGGCCGCCTCAAACCGCGCCAATGCAGCGGCCCCATTCGCGCCTTTCAGCGCGTTCTCTGCGAGTACCATAGCCCCGAGAATGACCGATGGCGGATAATCCGCCATGCCTGATTTTATGACCAGCCCGCCGAGCTGAATTTTCCGGTGTGCGTCTTCTCTCCTGGCGTTCATCCTAATCCGTCCTAATTCGCGTTCAGTTTGCGCCAGAATTTGCCGGAGACGCCGCAGGCTTCTGGGCTTCGACCGGCTTGGTTTCGACCGCCCCGCCGCCCTTGCGAAATTTCGAGGCAATAGCCTCGAACTCCTTGCGTAAATCGGCATCATCGATTTCCAAATCTGCAAGGCCGGCGCTGATGGCAAATCTGCCGATCCGCTCCGCTTCCTTGCGTTCCAGTTCGGCTATATCGGCTTTTATTTTTTCCAGTTCAGCCAATTTGTTGGATTTGCGTTCTGTGAGTGTTTTTTTTGACATGATTGACTCAATTAGTAGTTTAAACGTGAGAAATTATTCTAAATTATTCCGGATTGAATGGGAAGAAAAAATGCGGTATAGTCATGAAGCAAAGCGAAATGCGCACTTACGGGTTGCTGCGCAACCCTAGTCCGGCATGGGATACCCCTGCACCCCATTTTAGCGGCTAAAATTCCAGGGTAATAATGGCCATATACCATCTGAACACGCACACCATAGGACGCGCAGCCGGTCATAGCGCCGTGGCTGCGGCCGCCTATCGTTCCGCGTCCAAGATGCTCGATGAGCGCACCGGGGAAACGTTCGATTTCACCCGGAAAGGTGGCGTGTTATCGTCGGAAATCGTTACGCCAGCCGGCGTGCCGGTTCCCGAACGCGACACGCTCTGGAATGCCGCCGAGGCCGCCGAAAAGCGCAAGGATGCGCGGGTGGCCCGCGAGTGGCTGGCGGCTCTGCCTCATGAGCTGAACGACGCCGACCGGCGCGAGCTGGCGACGCGCATGGGGCAGGCCATAGCCGACCGCTACAGCGTGGCCGTTGATGTGTGCATACACGGCCCGGACCGGCAGGGCGACGACCGGAATTATCATGTTCATATGCTGGCGACAACGCGCACCATTCATGGCGATGGAACGCTAGGCTCTAAAGCGGTCATTGAGTTGGCGAACAAAGACCGGGCGAAGGCCGGAATTTCGGGCACTAGCCAGAGCGACATCACCGACATTCGCCGCGAGTGGGCCGAGCTGACCAACGAGGCATTGGAACGGGCCGGAGCGACCGCCAGAATCGATCACCGCAGCTACGCCAATCAGGGTATAGAGCTGACGCCGACCCGGCACATCGGCAGCGATGCCGTGGCAATGGACCGGCGCGGCCTGGCAGCCGAACGCATTGACATTCACAATGCAGACCGGCAGGAGCAGGCGCGGCAGATTGCCGAGCGGCCAGAACTCATTTTAGACAAGATCACGTCCACCCAGGCGGTTTTCACGCGCCGCGATATTGCGGTCGAGTTGAACCGCTACATTGACGACGCCGGCCAATTCAAGGGCCTGCTGTCCCGGCTGGAAAATTCTCCGCTGCTGGTCGAGTTGGAACCGGCCAACGGCCGCGAGCCGGCCAAGTTCAGCACCCGCGAAATGATCGAGACAGAGCGCAGTATGATCGACAGCGCCGAGCGCATGGCGAAGGCTGGCCGGCAGGGCGTATCGACCGCGATTGTGGAGGGTGCCATTGATGGCGCTGGCACCCTGTCAGACGAGCAGAAAAACGCCGTTCGCCATGTCACCCAGGCTGACCGCTTGGCCGTGGTCATTGGCGACGCGGGAACCGGAAAATCCTTCTCCATGAAGATCGCCCGCGAGGCGTGGGAGGCCCAGGGTTTTAACGTGCGCGGCGCGGCCATGGCGGGCAAAGCGGCCGACGAATTGCAGGCGGGCAGCGGCATTGAAAGCCGGACACTCGCCAGCCTTGAATTTGCCTGGAAGGCCGGCCGAGATACGCTCACAAATCGCGACGTTTTGGTCATCGATGAGGCGGGCATGATCGGCAGCCGCCAGCTTTCCCGCGTGCTGAATGCAGCCGAGCAGGCCGGCGCAAAAATCGTGTTGTTGGGCGACGATAAACAGCTGGCCGCCATCGAGGCCGGTGCGGCATTCCGGGGCGTGGTGCAGCAGGTCGGCGCGGCGGAAATTACCGAGGTTCGCCGCCAGAAACACGCATGGGCAAGAGAGGCCGGCCAGCAGTTCGCGCGCGGTTCCGTGAGCGCTGGATTGAGCGCCTACGCCGAGCGCGGCCACGTCCAAATTCACGACAGCCGGGAAGCGGCCATGGACGCCATGGCTGCCGTCTATGTCGGCGACCAAGGCACCGGGAGCCAGATCATTCTGGCCCATTCAAATGCGGACGTTCAAACTCTGAATCAGGCGGTCAGAAACGCCAGGATGGAGCGGGGCGATCTGGCCGAGGCTGCCAACTTTAAGACCGAGCGCGGCGGCCGCGAGTTTGCCGACGGAGACCGCATCGTTTTCCTGAAAAACGACCGCGCTCTTGGCGTGAAAAACGGCACGCTAGGCACCGTCGAGCGGGCCGAGGATGGCGGACTGGCCGTGCGCCTGGATAGCGGCGAGCGGCGCGAGTTCCACGCGGACAAATATGCAGCCGTCGATCATGGCTATGCCGTCACGATTCACAAGGCGCAGGGCGTAACCGTGGACCGCGCTTATTTGCTGGCGACCCCCGGCATGGACCGCAGCCTAGCCTATGTCGGCATGACACGGCACCGAGAAGCTGCGACCCTGTTTGCCGGTGCAGATGATTTCACCGACCGCCGGGCTGGGCGGCTGGTCGAGCATGGCGAGGCACCCTACGAGAACGACCCGCAGAACCGGCCAAGTTACTTCGCCACGCTGGAAAACGACAAGGGCGATCGCCGCACCCTTTGGGGCGTCGATCTTGCGCGGGCCATCGAGGCCAGCGGTCCGAAAATTGGCGACCGCATTGGGCTGGAACATGGCGGTTCCGAAACCGTGCGGCTGCCGGACGGCACGACCGCCGAGCGCAACACCTGGCATGTGCGCGGATCGTCCGAGCTGGCCGCCGGAAAATTGGCCCAGGTGATGAGCCGCGAGCGTCCGAAAGAATCTACGCTCGACTTCGCCGACCGGCACGGATTCGACGGGGAAAATGTCATGCGCCGCTGGCTGGAACGCGGACGGGCGAAAGTGTCCGAGCTGGCCGGGAAACTGCGCGACGGATTGCGCCGGAATCTGGAACGCCACGGCCGCCCCGACCTCATGCCCGCGACCGACATTGCCGACACGCCGACCGTGCAGCGGCCGCAGCAGATCGAGCAACCGGCTGCCGCACAGCGGCCCCAGACCGAGCGCCCGGCACCCGATCCGCTGGCCGGTTTCCGCGCCGGCGTGGAGCGGGCCGAAGTGGCCGACGGCGGCCTGGCGCTGGACGTAGCGCGGGCAAAATTAGCCGTTGCCCAAGAGTTTTTGGCGGCCGGGAAAGACCCCCGGCACCATGCGGCCGCGATCATACAGGAGGGCGAACGTCGGGCGTTTGCGGGCCTGTCTCAGCCATCCCCGGCCGAGGCCGAGCGCCCGGCGGCTATCCAGATTAGCGAGCAAGATCGCAAGCGGGCGGAGGTTCACGCCAAAATGGCAGTCGATAAGTTCAGGGCGCTGGCCGCCGAACGCAGATATGGATTCGCCGGTATGACCGACCGCAGCCCAACGAAATGGCGCACTTTGCCAGGAGAGATGCGCGAACACATCGAACGGTTCAATGCCATGCCAGCCGACCGTCAGGCCGTCGAGCTGGAACGGATGCAACGCGAGTTTGCCGACAGGTATGCACGCGATCCGCAAGAAGCCGCCCGCGACCGGCAGCGCGTCCAGGAGCGGGACGGGCGCGGTAGGTAATTAACATTTTTAAACAGCGCAATTAATATCCATCGAATATCTATTCAATCAACCCAGGAGCAGACAACATGAATGAGAACGAACGCACCGAACCCACCAACGAGGAACTGTCTCAGCTCTACGCCCAACAGATCGAACAGGCCCAGCAGAGCCGCCAGGCGACGGACCTAGAGCGGTTGGAGCGCGACGGCAAATTTGCCGCCAATTTAGCGCAATCCATCGAGGCCGAGCTATCGGGCCAGGCGGTCGAGCTGGACGAGACCAGCAGCGGCCAAGCGGAGGCACTCACCGCCGAGCTGGATGGCGACGCGGCAAAACAGGCCCGCACCCGCGAGCTGGCCGAGAAATTCGCGGCGAAGGCGGCGAGGGACCGCGAGGAAGAACGCGGCTTTAGCCGTTAATCAATGAATTACAGACCGGTAGTTTTAAGGCGCGGGTCGTCATCGCCCGCATCCACCGACATCGAGGCGCAATCATGGCTAATGCTAATGTTACCGGCCGGGCAGCGCCCGGCCTATTAAAATATCAAATTACAGTCGGCGCATCGCTGGCGGCGTTTTTCCTGGCCAGCTTCCTGTTGACTTTTTCCTACGTGCAGAATGCCGAGCTGCTGACCAATGGCGACCGCGTAGGCACCAGCCTAGAACGCCTGGGCCTGATCGACCACCAGGAGGGCGCACAGCATGAGCCACGTTGACGACTGGCGGCGTGCCGCCCTTGCAACCTACATCGCCGCCGGCGCCGCCCTGGCCGTGGCCGGCTACACCGTAGCGACCACTGCCGCGAACGCTCACGCCCTGCGTGACCAGGTGGAGCGCATCGAGGACTACCAGCAGGAACAAACCGCGATCACGGAGAACGCCATCAGCGCGGCGAGCGTGCGGCGCGGAACCCTACCACCCGACACACGGCCGTATATCGCGCCGGACTGGCCCGGCTTGGCCGAGCGCGTCATGCCGTCCGTGGTGGCCCTGGCTGGTATCGAGAAGCCTTATGGTCTGGCCGAGAACAATCACGCCTGGCGAATCCCTGGCGTTCAGCAGAACGCGGCTACGGCCCTGCTGACCCGCGTTCGCGCCTGGCATCGAGATTGGGCGAAGATGGACGCGGAGCGCAGGCAGCGCATCATCTGCGGCGGTGTGGCCGTCGGGGGAAACAAGGTGCTGACAGTGGCCCATTGTGTCGAGGGCCAGGAGGGGTTGCGCGTGCGCACCGCCGGCGGCGAGTGGCGCGAGGCCCGCGTGATCGGCGCGGACATTTCCCGCGACGTGGCGCTGGTCGAGATCGAGGGCAACTCCCTGCCACCGATTCCGGTTGCCGGCCTGATGCCCCGCCAGGGCCAGGACGTGATGGCGATCGGTTCGCCTGGCGGCTACGGTTTCGCCGTAGGCGTGGGTATCGTTGCATGGTACGGCCGCGATTCTTCGATGCTGTCCCCGGACGAATTCATGCTGGTGACAGCATCCATTATCGGCGGCAACTCCGGCGGCGTCGTCGTGAACACCAGAGGCGAAGCCGTTTCCCTGGTCAGCTACGGTTATGACCTCTACACGCAAACCGTGCCCATCAATCGCGCCCTGGCCGTAGCTGACGTGCTGGCCGGGCAATTTAAGCAAAATGTTGGTAATGGATTGCAGAACGGTAGTTTTAAGGCGCGGGTCGCTGGTCTTGCCTCGCACCTATGAGGCGAACTGATAAGTGAAAGGTAATTGTTTTTGATAAGACAGAATGTTATTTTCCATGATCTAAAACGCAAGACATTTCGAGGATATTTTGGTGAGTAGATACGAAACTGACGTTGTTGCATGGGCTGATGAACAAGCCGCACTTCTGCGTGCTGGTCGGTTCGACCTACTCGACATTGAACATATAGCGGATGAGATAGAAGACGTGGGTAAAAGTGAACGAAGGGAGCTGAGAAGCAGAATGGCGGTCCTTCTAGCCCATTTACTCAAATGGCAATATCAGGAAGGCTTTCGGAGCAAAAGCTGGCTGAGGACAATCAAGGAACAAAGAAGAGGGATTGCAGGCTGCTTAAAAGAAACGCCCAGCCTAAAAACTGATCTGGCTCAGCCCGATTGGTGGGAATGGGTGTGGTCTGATGCCGTAAGCCTTGCGGTAAAGGAAACCGGGCTTGATTGCTTCCCGGAAGTTTGTCCTTGGAGAATTGAGCTTATTATGAACCCCGAGTTCTGCCCGGAATAATATGGCTCTAAGCGGTCCTAAAAAGAATCTTCCCAAAGGACTTTAAGTATGCTCCGTGAGCATTAGCCGCTGATGGTTTGTAGGCTATGGATTACAGATGATTAGTGGTGAATTACAGCCAGGCAGTAGTTTTAAGGCGCACCTGCGCTATCAATTCTCAAAAACAAGCAGTGATTCCAATAGATGACCTTCAATTATCTGCCATTCTCGTCAGATCAGCGCTTGTCACGCTACGCGGCGAGCTGTCCACACCTTCGCCGGCCGTGGCGCTGGCGATGGACATCATCGCCAGCATCATCACAGACATCGAAGCTGGCCGGAATCCGCTCGACCGTCCGGATGACTGGACCGAGCGCACCCGCTGGCCGCAGTGGCCGCATTGGGACCGGATGGCGTGGGCTATTACGATGCTGGCCGGCGCGTGCGGAACACAAGCGCAATGCAGCCAGAAATACGAGTATCTGAATGTCCGGCTAGCAGATTTGGGGAACTGCTGCGCCGCTCTGCATGAAATCGCCGAGCTGATCGAGCTGGCGAGCGACTACGAAGATACTGTAGGCGAGTAATAAATCTGTCTTGCAGCAAGGTTGCTTAGATAATTGCCAAGATCGATGAATCCAGCCTCGCGTAGAACACAAGCCACCTTCATTGAGCGCGGATCGGATTTCGGTAATAATATGGCTCGGCTATCTTCGTAGTGACGTGGCATATACTGCCATATATAGGTCGCACGGAAGCTCTGCATTGCGTCGTGGAAACCCAGTTTGGCCTCAGTGTCGTTGGAGATCACGAACATGTCGAAGTCACGTTGTAGGCTGTTAATAGCTGTCTTGTTGAGGCTATAAGTGCGCAGCTTCCCTTTCAGTGGCACTGGGATATTGATTCGGGTAGCTATGTAGCGGGCTGCAGCAAAGTGGTGTGAGCCGCCACTGTTCATCAAGAATAACCGACCATCCCAGAGATAGCGTGCGAAAAAGTCATCCAAGTTTTCGGGTTTGATAATTCGTATTTCATCATGCGCAAGGTTTTTGCGTAACTTATCTTCTGTGATGGGATCAATCATATTCCGCGAATTGGTTTCAACTAGTTCGTCCAGACTGGCGAAGTGGGCAAGTTTAGACTTGGATGTAAGCAGACCGGAGACGTCTTGAATGTCGCATTCCCAGTCTTCTTTTATTTCACAGGAGCCGATGTTGGAGAATTCATCTCGGTACTCGATAAAACTGCTGTAACTTCCGGCACTGTACTTCCAGCCCACTAATTCACCCAGTCTACGGCGTGGCCAATGTGGACAATGGGTGATTGTGCCCCATTCATGCCATGCAACCACGCTATTAGGTGTAGTAGCTCGCGTTTGAAAATAGACGGGCTCGCAATTATCCCGTTTTTCGGCTCGAATTAGCTGCGACTGAAAATCCGACTCGGCTCAGAATAAATGCCACTGAGCTTGCATTTATCCGCACGGGCTTGCATTCCATTTTCGCAGGCTCATTCTAATTGCAAATGAAATTCAGGCTTCAGATCAATCCATCATTGATGCGAAGCGGTAAACTGACAGGCGATCAAACCATTAAACAGCCTGTCCCGTTTAGCCTGAGGTTTCTATCCTATCCGGCGCAACAAGAGTTATGTTGCTGGATGGGCGGACATTTAACCGAACCGTAAGAGCAAAACACGCAGCAATCCCCCGGCTTTGGCTTTAGCAGTGTACCGCAGGACTTGCATTCATAGAAAAACTGGCAGGCATCAGTCGGCATGGTTTCCGTTTCGGCGTGTCCGCAGTGTGGGCAGGTGATCGTCGATTCGAGAATGAGGGTGTTCATTTATTTTCCTTCTTGATAGAGGATGGATAACCGGCGGCCTTGGTTGCTTCCGTCAGTTTGTCCGCTGTGGTCAGCGTATCGTCGAATTGTACCGTCGCAGTTTTACTGGCGTAATCGATCGAAACCTGTTGCACACCGGAAACATGTTCAAGCGCTTTCTTGACCGTAATCGGGCAGACGGCGCAGGTCATGTTTTGTACATCGAGCGTGACCGCACGAGAGGCAGCCAGTGCCGATCCGCAGGTAACGGCAAACGCCAAAGTAGACATAAAGGTTCTAGTTGTCATCGATTTTTCCTCAATAGAACAGTGGAGCAAACCATGGAAATGCCAACAAACCCAATAAAGGAAGGGTCACGCCCCAAAAAATGAAGCGTTGCTTGCGGATAACTTCATCATCGGCGCAGGGCTTGCCGGATTCACAGGTTTGAGGCGTCAAATACAGCTTACGAAACGTCAGGCCGATAAAAAGCAATGCCAAGCCCATGAACACCGGGCGCACTGATTCGAAAGCCGTCAGCGTTGCTACCCAAGCCCCGCCAATGCCAAGGCTCAGCAATACCAAAGGAGCAACACAACATAAGCTAGCGCCTATCCCGGCCAGAACGCTCGCAATCAGGGTTTGTCTGGAGTTCATGATGAATACCTCTTTTCTAGCGATTCCTGTAGTATAGGCACCGTACTTATGTACGGAGTCAAGCTTATGATACAAAAAAGTTTTACGATTGGTGCTCTGGCGAAACAAGCCGGAGTCAATGTCGAAACGATCCGTTTTTATCAACGACGCGGCCTGCTGGTGGAGCCTGCCAAGCCACTCAAGGGCATCCGGCATTACGCTGAACAAGACGTGCAGCGAGTGCGGTTTATTAAGGAAGGTCAGAAGCTGGGCTTTTCGCTCGATGAGGTTGCAGAATTATTGAGTCTTGAGGAAGGGCGACATTGCCAGGAAGCCAGAGAAATTGCGCTCAGAAAGCTTGTTCTAATTCATGAACGCATCGAAGGTTTGCGCACGATGGAAGCGGCTTTGTCTAATTTGGTCGAGAGCTGCGCTAGCAATACCGATTCAGTATCATGCCCGCTTATTCAGAGCTTGTTGAAAACATCAGTCTAAGACGTTGCCGTTCCATTGGCCATCAACGCCGATCTGAGACAAAACGGTATGGCCGGCAGCAATGAGCTGATAGTTACCAATGTAACATGGGTATACTCAAACGGAACAGTGGCATGAAACACAAAAAGTGTCTCATTAGGGTTGTTTTGGCACATTTTAGCTGTTATTGTGCCAGGGTCTAAACCCTAGCGAGACAAATCAGGACTCATGGCTATTTACGGTTACGCCCGCGTTTCCAGCGCGGATCAAGATTACTCCCTTCAGGAACAAGCGTTGCGCACGGCGGGTTGCGAAGTGATCCGGGCCGAGAAAGCGTCGGGTACCGCCCGCACCGGTCGAACTGAATTAGAATTACTGCTAGAGTTTCTGCGCAAGGGCGACACGTTGGTCGTTACCCGCGTGGATCGGCTGGCCCGCAGCATCAAGGACCTGCAGGACATCGTGTACGCGCTCAAGGAGCGCGGCGTCACGTTACGGGCCACGGAACAGCCGATCGATACGCAGAGCGCGGCAGGTAAGGCCTTCCTGGATATGCTGGGGGTATTCGCCGAGTTCGAAACGAATCTGCGCCGCGAACGGCAGCTGGAAGGGATTGCGGCGGCCAAAGCCCGGGGCGTTTACCAGGGCCGGAAGCCTTCCGTTGACGGCCAGATGATCAAGGCGCTACGCGATCAACAACAGCTCGGAGCCACCGAAATTGCCCGGCAGCTCGGCATCAGTCGGGCCTCGGTTTACCGGGCACTCGCCAAGCCTCACGCCGAGACCTGACTTGATCCCGGCCGATTCGCTGTTACGGCTGCGGCAACGGCTGGACCAATTGCCGCCGAAAAGTCCGGAGCGGGCCGCCCAGGTGGCGGCGGTCGCCAGCCTCTACGGTATCTCGTCCAGCACCGTCTACCGGGCGCTGAACCACATCAATAAACCGCGCTCCGCGCACCGGGCCGATTACGGCAAACCGCGCAAGCTACCGCGCTTTGAGCTGGAACGCTATTGCGAACTGATTGCCGCCCTCAAACTCAGGACCACCAACAAGAACGGGCGCCACCTGTCCACCCGGCGGGCCATCGAGCTGTTGGAGGACTATGGCGTGGAGACGGCCGAAGGCCTGGTGCAGGTTCCGAAAGGCTTGCTGACGCGTCCCACCGTGAACCGCTATCTGACGCTCTGGCATCTTGATCAGCCTCGCCTGACCCGCGAGCCGGTGGCCGTCCGCTTCCAGGCCGAACACAGCAACGACTGCTGGCAGTTCGACATTTCGCCGTCGGACCTCAAACATATCGACAAACCCGACTGGATCGACCCGGCCAAAGGCCAGCCCACCTTGGCGCTGTTCAGCGTGGTCGACGACCGCAGCGGCGCCGCTTATCAGGAATACCGCTGCATCTACGGCGAAGACGCGGAGTCGGCGCTGCGCTTTCTGTTCAACGCCATGGCGCCCAAGGCCGACGCCGCCTATCCCTTCCAGGGACGACCTCAAATGCTCTATCTGGATAACGGGCCGGTGGCGAAAAGCCGGGTGTTCCAGAACGTGATGCAGGCGCTTGGCATCGACTGGCAGACGCACCTGCCGGCCGGCAAGGACGGCACACGCACCACGGCCCGCTCCAAAGGCAAGGTCGAGCGTCCGTTCCGGACGGTCAAGGAAGCCCACGAAACCCTCTATCACTTTCATAAGCCGGAAACCGAGCAACAGGCCAACGAATGGCTGCTGCGCTACCTGCTGAACTACAACGCCCAGCGGCATCGTTCCGAAGCGCACTCACGGATTGATGACTGGCTGACCCATCTGCCCGCCGAAGGGCTGCGCGAAATGTGCACTTGGGAGCAGTTCTGCCGCTTCGCCCGCGAACCGGAACGGCGTAAGGTCGGCATCGATGCCCGTCTCAGTATTGATGGCACCCAGTATGAGGTAGAATCCGCCATGGCCGGCGAATCGGTCATCTTGCTCTGGGGCCTGTTCGACGACGAGCTGTTTGTCGAATTTGACGGCGAACGCTTCGGACCGTACCGACCGGTCTCAGGACCGATTCCGCTGCATCGCTACCGGGCCTTCAAACGCAGTCAGGCCGATCAGCGTGCTGCCCGCATCCGCTCATTGGCGGCTCAGCTCGGCTTGCCGATTGCGGCGCTGTCCGGCAACGATGTACGCCTGGCGGAGCCAGAGCTCCCGGCAACTATGCCCCGGCAACCGTTCGATGCCGAAGCGCACGAGTACCACTATCCAACGGTTGTTGCCGCCAAGCTGGCCATCGCCGACGAGCTGGCGACACCGCTGGCCAAACTGCCGCCCGAGGATAAAGCCTTCATCGACCAGGTTCTGGCCGAAACGCTGACACGCCGGATCGTGCTGGCGAAAGTCAGGGACTATTTCCGAGATAAAACAGGAGCACAGCATGCGGGTTGAAGTGATGCAGTATTACGGGCTGACGATGCCATTTAACCAGGCGGGCTATTATGAAACCGCCCACCACCAGGCGCTGATGAAGGACATCCGCGGGGCAATCCATGAAGGGCGGCTCATTGCACTCTGCGGCGTGGTCGGTAGCGGCAAAACGGTGATGCTGCGCCGTCTTCAGCGGCTACTGGAAGAGGAAAAGAAAGTAACCGTTTCCAAATCGTTGGCTGTCGATAAACACCGCATCAAGCTGGCCACCTTCATCGCGGCCCTGTTTTACGACCTGTCTACCGAAAAAAACGTGCGCATCCCCAGCCAGGGCGAAAAGCGCGAGCGTGACCTGCGAGAGCTGGTGCGCAAGAACAAACGGCCGGTGGCGCTGTTCGTGGACGAAGCCCATGATCTCAATGGCCATACCCTGACCGGCCTGAAGCGTCTGATGGAATTGGTCGAGGATGGCGATGGCCGGCTGTCGATCGTGCTGGCAGGACACCCCAAATTGCGCAATGATCTGCGCAAACCCACCATGGAGGAGATTGGCTACCGCACTGATGTGTTTTCTCTGGACGGCATCGCTGGCCATCAACGCGAATATATCCAGTGGCTGCTCACAACCTGCACCGACGGCCAGTCCGAAGCCGATCCCATGCTGACTGACGATGCTTTGGAGCTGTTAGCCGCCAAACTGCGCACGCCGCTGCAAATCCAACTGCACCTGACCTTGGCGCTCGAAGCCGGCTATCAGGCGGGCGAGAAACCTGTTCCGGTTGAAGTCGTCGAATCCATTCTGTCCCGCCATATTGATGATCTGGAACCCACGCTGACCCGGCACGGCTACCGTATCAAGGACCTGATGGAGCAATTGGATACGAAGTCCGCCGACATCAAAGCATTGTTCAACAACACGCTGGATCCGGTGCGGGCAACAGAGTTGCGAGAGAAAATGCTGCGGGCCGGGCTGCCCATTTGACGCCTGCGATAGTTGCAGATAATTTGAGCCCGAGAAAATCGATTGCAAGCCCGTGCGGGTAAATGCAAGCTCAGTGGCATTTAATGTGAGCCGGGCCGGATTTTCAGTCGCAGCTAATTCGAGCCGAAAAACGGGATAATTGCGAGCCCGGTCTTTTTTAAACGCGAGCCCTTACACCTAGCCGCCATTCAAGATAATATTCATGGTAGTTTATAAATAGCTGATGATTGGAAAACTGAGGGACAATAAAAACCCTTCAACATTTAATTCAAAGAAATGTCGCCTTTAACCATCGGCAAACTTGCCAAGCAAACCGAAGTCACCATTGAGACTATCCGCCACTATCAACGCATTGGCTTACTGACGGAACCAGAGAAACCCCAGGGGGGCTACCGATGTTATTCAGATGATGCGATTACTCGAATCCGCTTTATCAAACGCGCTCAACAGGCTGGATTTACCTTGAAGGGGTGGCCGCAGAATTCGGAAAAAATAGTACGCTAAGACTTTTCAGTGGTTCGTAGCGGTCTGAATTGCCCCTCTTCAATCTTCCGGTTCTGCCGCCAAATATAATCGCCGGTCAGATTGATGTGTTCCCAACCCAAAGGCGACAAGTATTGCAGTAGCGCATCATCAATGGGCTTGCTTGACTCGCGCAATTTTTCGACGGCCTTTTCCAGATAGACCGTGTTCCATAAGACGATGGCGGCCGTTACCAAATTGAGGCCGCTGGCACGATAGCGCTGTTGCTCGAAGCTGCGGTCGCGGATTTCGCCCAAGCGATTAAAGAATACTGCTCTGGCTAAGGCATTGCGGGCCTCGCCCTTATTCAACCCCGTATGGACACGTCGGCGCAGTTCTACGTTTTGCAACCAATCCAGAATAAACAAAGTACGCTCGATACGGCCCAACTCACGCAAGGCCACGGCTAAACCATTCTGCCGTGGGTAACTGCCGAGTTTTCTCAACATTAGTGATGCGGTAACGGTGCCTTGTTTGATCGACGCCGCAAGCCGTAATATCTCGTCCCAATGCGTTTGGATGCTTTTGATATTCAAGTTGCCGCCGATCATGCTCTCCATCGCTGGATAATTTTGGCCGTTTTTCGGCACATACAATTTGGTATCCTTCAAATCGCGAATGCGGGGCGCAAAGCGAAATCCCAGTAAATGCATGAGCGCGAAGACATGATCGGTAAAGCCGGCAGTATCGGTGTAATGTTCTTCGATACGCAAATCCGATTCGTGATACAGCAAGCCATCGAGTACATAGGTCGAATCGCGGATGCCTACATTCACGACCTTGATGTGATATGGGGCGTACTGGTCGGAAATGTGGGTATAGAACAATCGGCCCGGCTCGCTGCCATACTTCGGGTTGACATGGCCAGAGCTCTCGGCCTTGCCGCCCGCCCGGAAACGTTGGCCATCGGAGGATGACGTCGAGCCATCGCCCCAGTTTTCGGCAAACGCATGATTGAACTGGGCATTCACTAACTCGGCTAATCCGGCGGAATAGGTTTCGTCCCGGATATGCCAAGCTTGCAGCCATGACAGTTTGGCGTAAGTCGTGCCGGGGCAAGACTCGGCCATTTTGGTTAGCCCCAGATTAATGGCGTCGGCCAAGATGGCCGATAGCAACAAAGTGCGGTCTTTAGTCGGCTCTCCATCCTTTAAATGCACAAAATGCCGGCTAAAGCCGGTCCAGTCGTCCACGTCCATCAATAATTCGGTGATCTTGATGCGAGGCAACAACGTGCTTGCGCGGTTGATAAATTGTTGTGCTGCTTCGGGGACGACTGCATCCAATGGGGTAATCTTAAGCCCGGAATCGGTGATGATGGCATCGGGAAGTTCATTGGCCAATGCCAAGCGGTTGACCGTGCTCAGTTGTTGTTCGAGCAACTGCAACCGATCATGCAGGTATTGTTCGCAATCCGGATTGACGGCGACCGGCAATATTTTTGCCTGTTTGAGTTCTTGGAATTTCACGGAAGGCAACAGGTATTCGTCGAAGTCGCGAAATTGCCGGGAACCCTGTACCCAGATGTCACCGGAACGGAGCGCGTTTTTAAGTTCAGTGAGCGCACAGATTTCATAGAAGCGACGGTCAAGCCCTTGGTCCGTATGTACCAGCGACTTCCAGCGCGGCTTGATAAAAGCTGTCGGCGCATCAGTCGGCACTTTGCGCGAGCCGGAACCGTTCATAGTGCGGATCACCTCAATGGCATCCAGCACATCCTGCGCCGCCGGTGCCGCTCGTAACGTCAGCACATCCAGGAAATCCGGCGTATAGCGGCGGAGAGTGCTGAACTGCTCGGCAATCAAGTATAAGTGATCGAATGCTGCGGGCTTGGCCAGTTGATCTGCTTCGATGATACTTTGCTGGAAGTAGTCCCAGGAAATAACAGACTCGATTGCGGCGTAAGGATCGCTATCCGATTGCTTGGCATCCAACAAGGCATGGCCTATTTTTGAAAATAATCGTACCTTGTCGTTGATCGCCTTGCCCTGTTGTTGGAACTGATGTTGATGCTTGTGTTTGGCTGCGCTGAATAATTTCAACAGGATGCGGTCATGTAGATCGATAATTTCGTCGATAATGGTAGCCGTGCTTTCCAAGGTTACAGCTACGAGCGTGGCATATCGGCGTTCGCTTTCAAACTTGCCGAGGTCCTGCGGCGTCATTTGCCCGCCTTCGCGTGCGATTTTTAATAGCCGGTTCTGATGAATGTGCCGACCAATGCCGTCCGGCAAGGCAATTGCCTGAAAGGTTTTCAGCCGCTCAATATGCTCCAGCATGTAGCGGGAATTAGGCTTCAAAGGCGACTGGCGTAGCCAAACCAGCCACGTCGTGTTGGAATCAGGCTTGATTTTCAGCAGTTCGTCGAGCCTTTGTCGATGCAACGCCGTGAGCGGCTGGGCCAACGCCCGGTAGATGCTGCGATTCGCGCGGGTGATGGCTTCGGCACAGGCTCGCTCAATCACGGTAAGCGTCGGTAGAATCACTTTGCGTTGGCGTAGTGCTTCCAAAGCATGAGCCGCTAACACCACACCTTTATCGGTTTGCATGGCGAGATCGGCCAGTGTTTTCACCAGAAACCGGAAATCGGATAATCCGAAGGCCGATACTCCAAGATAGCCGCGCAGTTCCTGGAAATGTTCGCGCCGCGTTTCATCGCGCTCACCGTATTTTCGCCAAGCGCCGGGATCGGTCTTGATCTGGCTAGCGATCCAGTGGATCACCGATTCCGATATTGCCCCATCAGGGGCAAGCGCATAGCCAGGGTAGCGCAGCAGGCATAGTTGTACAGCGAATCCAAGGCGATTGGCATCGCCCCGGCGTTGCCGAATTAATGCCCAGTCGGATTCGTTGAAGGAGTAGTGGCGGATCAGGTCGTCTTGAGTGTCGGGCAAAACCAGTAAACTGGCTCGTTCCGTAGCAGACAAAACCGAGCGCCTAGCCATGATTACTCAGTGACTTTCAGATATTGGTATAGTGTTTCGCGACTAATACCATACTCGCGAGCCAGCTTTGCTTTCTGTTCGCCGGCACTGGCCCGGCTTTGTAACTCTTCTACCTGCTCAGTCGATAGTGCTTTCTTGCGCCCCCGGTAAGCGCCACGCTGTTTAGCCAGCGCAATGCCTTCGCGCTGCCGTTCACGGATCAGCGCCCGTTCGAACTCGGCAAACGCCCCCATGACCGACAGCAATAAATTGGCCATCGGCGAATCTTCGCCGGTGAACGTCAGACACTCCTTGACGAATTCGATACGGACGCCGCGTTTGGTTAACTGTTGTACCAAGCGCCGCAAGTCATCCAGATTTCTAGCCAAGCGGTCCATGCTATGCACGACGACCGTATCGCCTTCTCGGACAAACGCCAGCAGTTCTTCCAAAGCCGGACGTTCAGTATCTTTGCCGGACGCCTTATCTGTAAAAATCTTACTGACCTCGACCTGTTCCAGCTGGCGTTCCGGATTCTGGTCGAACGAACTGACTCTGATGTAACCAATCCGATGCCCTTGCAATTTAAATGCCCTCAAAAAACCAAAAGTGTCAGGATAAAATCTATAGCCTTTGGCGGCAAGTGTCAATATTCACAAATATCAACTCTATCCTGACGCTAAAGCAACGCACAGCCTGACATCAGGTTAGGGTATAGCTCAGTCGGACACCAACAGTGACGCATAATCGTTGAACGGTGTTTTCTCCCCGGCTAGAACCACGAATCCGCCACACAGTACGGAGTTGGGAAGAATGCGTTCAGCGATACGGGCCGTGCTAGACCCCGATGGCAGAAACACGGCGCTACGAAGTCGGACATTTGCGACCGGGAGTCCTTTGACACTGCCACGCAATTCAGCAGGCGACAACCAGCGTGCCCCTCGATAGGCACCGCTACCGCCTTAACGACCTTTTTCACACCATAAGAGACTGTGCCGATTGAGCAAGCCAATGGCGAAACTCTGGCGTGCCACCCGCACGATCTCACGTACCGCTTGTTGCCAGTCGGCGGTAAAACACAAGGCGGCAACCGAAAGCACATGATCGAAACTGTTGTCGGCAAACGGCAAGGCAAGAGCGTTGGCCTGCACGTAGATAGAACGCGGGTCGCGGGTCTGGGCAAACGCCAACCATTCCGCGTTAAGATCGACGCCGGTGACTTGCAAGCCCGAAGCCGCCAGTCGTCGGGTAAACCAGCCCGTTCCACAGCCGACATCGAGTACCTGTTCTCCAATTTTCACAGGCAGTAAACTCGACAACAGTCGATACTCGGCATCGCCGATCCACGCCCCGCGTGGGCTGTCATACCATGCGTCGTATTGCGACGAATTCATCGCCATAAAGACATACGAAGCGTTTCAGAACGAAATGACTTTAACCACAGGCGCACCGCCTCCACGTCGGTATTGGCGACGATCTGTTGCTACCGGTCGAAAATTGACCACCCGAGCCCGGTTCGAGCCGTCGCTGCCATTCAAGGCGGGCGGCTCACGATGGCGGATTGGTGGTGGGCACTTGGAGCGTTCCAAAATCACGGTCCTTTGAAGGCTTGCGGCATCAATGCAGGCTCTGTGAGAAAGATTTCGGGTTGCTTACCCGTCAAGCTGTCCAGGAAAGCGACGAGATTGCTGACTTCCTGATCGGTGAGTTCTCTGCCGAGTTGTACTTTGCCCATGACCCTCAAGGCCTGCGGCAAGACGGGCACCGAACCGTCGTGAAAATATGGCGGCGTCATGGCGACGTTACGAAGACTGGGCACTTTGAACACGTACTTCTCGGCGGAATCCTTGGTAGCAGTGAAGCGGCCCTCATCAATGGGTTGGCTGCCCGTTTGCTTCCAGTAGTCCTCGGAAACGCCGAATTTCTGAAATGAAGAACCGCCGACTCCCACGCCGTTGTGACAGGACACGCAGCCGATCTCGATGAATGTCTTCAAACCGCTCAGCGCTTGGGGCGTAAGCGCCTTATCATCACCCTTGAGATAGGCGTCGAACGGCGATGGCGTCAGCAGCATGCGCTCGTATGCGCCGATCGCCTTGCCCCAGTTTTCCGGCTTTACCGCTTCGGGTTCGTTTGGAAAAGCGCGTGCGAAGTTGGCCGTATAGCCCAGTGCCTTGATCTTTTGAATCACTGTCGCAGGGTTGGGATTGCCGAAGCTGGCGTGCCCGGTAAGCGATTTTGTTGCCTGCTCTTCCACGTTCGCGCGGTCGCCGATCCAATGGACCTTGAACTGGAGTGCGGCATTCAGCACCGTTGGGGCATTGCGGGCATTCAAGCGATGCTCGGCGCCGATGGATTTTGGCAAGGCATCGGTTCCATATAAAGCGGGACGATGGCAGGTCGCGCAGCTCACGGTGCCATCGAGCGACAGCCGGGGATCGAAAAATAGTTGCCGGCCCAGCTCGACCTGCACTGCTGTCGCCGGGAATTCCTGCGTCGCCATGCTCTCCGGCAACGGTTTGAACAATTGCCTGGCCTTTTCGGGCAACGACAGTTCCGCCTCTTGGGCCTGAACCGTCAACGAGAGAAGAGCCCCTATCGAGGCGATGCCCCATGTCCAGGGGCTAGGTTTGTTTTTTGCCGTTAATGGATCATTAGTCATGGCCGTGCTCCTTCAGTCAAATTTCGCCGTAAAGCCGGCTAGATCGTTAAGGCCGAGCGTGCGCTCAAGTTCCGCCACTTCAGCGACAATCATCTCGAACCCCTCCTTGCCGAACAGGGCATGTTCCTTGTCTTCGAACTCCTCGCCCAACGCGGCGTATTCATGGGCGGAGACGAGGTGACGAAAGGCCGGAAACAAAATTGTATCTTCCTGTGCGGCATGGGGCCGGTACATACGGACGAACAGGCGTAGGGCATTGCTTAACTTTTCCCGTTCTGCCGGCGCCTTGAGGGTCTGAAGCGTGGTTCCCTTGATGACATCGGTCAACTGGCGTCCGGCCCGATGCTGGGTGCGCAGTACCTGCACGAGATCGGTCAGTTTGCCGGCTTTCTCGAAGCGCGGAAAGACGTAGTCTTCTTCCAGTTTTCCGTGATAATCCTCAAGAAAGCGGCGGACCAGATCAGCCCCTTTTGATAAGACTTCAGGCGGGAAATCTGCGCTTTTTGGCAGGCGCCGCCACAGGATTTCGTCATAGATAAGCAGGATGCGGTCGAGTACGCCATGCTCGCGCATCAGGTCTTCCACTGGGGAAACTTCTTCTATTTTGTCTTGCTTCGTTTGTTTTACAGCGCTTTGTTTGGCAAGGGTAATATTCGATTGTGCGAATACCGCCGCTCCACAAGCCAGAGTGCCGGCCTTTTGGATAAATTGCCTACGTGTGGTGTACTGCGTCATGGTCAATCTCCTCGTTACGTTAGTGGGTCTATTGTTCGGGTGTATGCTTAAGCTTAAGAGGACAAGTTATCGAGTGAAGCATCCCCGGAATCATCTTAGGCCTCATCATATCGGCATCCGACAAGGGATGCGGTACTATGACTTTTCCTGGCCAACGCGTTGGCATGGCAGTCGGTCATCTCACGATACCCTCCCGCCTTGGAGGCTTTGCTCACAGTTTTTGGGCTTGAGCTAGGTATTGCTGGGCTTTGCCGTGGTGCGTCCAAAGGCTAGAGCCTGGCGAGACTAGATCAGACCGGATGCCAGTCCAATTCCGATCAGCAACATCGCCAGCGCAACGATAATCTGCACGGCTCGCAATGTGACCTTCCGCAGCATCTGTCGGCCCATGAACGAGCCGATAAAGGCGCAGAGCGTACCTACCACAACCGGTGCGATCAGTTGCTGAGACTGCGCCAGATAATCTGCCATGACGCCCGCGCCGTATATGAGCAAGCGCGAGGCATCGACGATCACTGCGGAAACCACACCGGTCGCCACGAAGGCTTCTTTCGACAAGCCGGCCTTGATCAGAAAGGCCGAGCGCAGCGCCCCTTGATTGCCGGACAGGCCGCCAAAGAATCCGGATAGTGTCCCGCCCAGCGGTAGCCAGCGAGGCGGGAATGCCAAAGCCTGAAAACGGGGCCACAATTCCAGCAGTGAGAACGCTACAATCAAGAGGCCGATGACCGCCTTGACGGCCGTAATCTCGAAGGTCGATTCACCGAGAGTATAGCGGGCTAGAGGCGGCATTTTGTCGAACAGATAGAGGAGGCTTGCCCCCACCATGGCCGCAATGGCGGCCGGCACGCTGAAGCGCACCACCACCTGCCAGTCAGCCTGCTTAGCCAGTAAGCCGAACTTGAAGATGTTGTTGGCGAAATGCACCACGGCCGTAGCAGCGATGGCCAGCGGCACCGGAAAAAATAGCGCGAATACCGGCATCAGGATGGTACCGAGGCCAAAGCCGGAAAACAATGTAAGGCCGGAAGTCAGCAGTGCTACAGCACCAATCAGAATCAGTTCCATGGGAGAGCCTTTATATATAATCGAATTTCGTTATCGATTTTCGATTATTATAAGCCAACCCTATTTCAAAGCAAGAAAGTAAATGCATGACGATTATCCACACTTATGACCGCAACCCGTGGTCAATCTTTCTCATTTTCCTGCGCCTGGGTTTAACCTCCTTCGGCGGCCCCATTGCGCACTTGGGCTATTTTCGTGACGAATTCGTGACTCGCCGCCGCTGGCTGAGCGAACGTAGCTATGCAGACCTGGTGGCGCTCTGTCAGTTTCTGCCGGGGCCGGCCAGTAGCCAGGTTGGGATCGCGCTAGGCCTTTCAAGATCGGGGTACAGCGGGGCGCTGGCTGCATGGGCGGGATTTACGCTGCCTTCGGCAGTCGCATTGATCTTATTTGCGCTGGGCATTGCCAATTATGGCAGTGCCGTTGCGCCCGGTGTGTTGCATGGCCTGAAAGTGGTCGCAGTGGCTGTGGTCGCTCAGGCAGTATGGGGCATGGCCCGCAACCTGTGCCCGGATGCGCCGCGTATTTCGCTGATGGCGATTGCCGCCTGTATCGTCTTGCTTGAGCCTTCTACTGGAGGCCAGATCGGTGTGATCGCCGGCGCCGGCATCACGGGCCTGCTGCTGTTCAAGCCGGCAAAAGCTGCCGCGCACGATCCGCTGCCGATCACAATCAGTCACCGGGCCGGAGCGCTCTGGCTGTCGCTGTTCTTTGCCTTGCTGGCCGTTCTGCCGATCCTGGCCCGACTGCTGCCGGGGCAGACCATGGCGATGGTTGATGCGTTCTATCGGGCCGGATCGCTGGTGTTCGGCGGAGGCCACGTCGTGCTGCCCTTGCTGCAGGCTGAAGTGGTGCCCTCGGGCTGGGTGAGCAATGAGGCCTTCCTGGCCGGCTACGGAGCGACCCAAGCCGTGCCCGGCCCTTTGTTCACCTTCGCCGCGTTCCTCGGGGCTGCGATGAACACCAGCCCATCCGGCTGGATCGGCGGCCTGATTTGCCTGTTGGCGATTTTCACGCCGTCTTTCCTATTGGTCATCGGGGCGTTGCCATTCTGGGAGCAATTGCGCCGCAGTGTGGGCATGCAAGCGACATTGGCCGGCATCAATGCGGCTGTGGTCGGCCTGCTACTGGCAGCGCTGTACCAGCCAGTATGGACCAGCGCCATTCATCAGCCGCAAGACTTCGGGTTAGCGCTAGTCGCCTTCATCGCGCTGATGTTCTGGAAGCTGCCGCCGTGGCTGGTTGTCGCCGGGAGCGGCATGGCAGGCTGGCTGTTGAGTTTCATTCTGTGAGGCCGAGAACATGACCGACAAAGACCTTTATGGCGGCCTGATCCGCCTGCACATCCTGCATCATGCCGCCGAAGAGCCCATCTTCGGCCTCGGCATCATCAAAGAACTGCGCCGGCACGGTTACGAAATGAGCGCCGGGACGCTGTACCCGATGCTGCACGGGTTAGAGAAGAAGGGCTACCTCAGCGTCGAACGGGCCGTAGTGAGTGGCAAGGTGCGTAAGTATTATCGGATTACCGACCGGGGCCGTGCCGCCCTGGAAGACATCAAACCCAAGCTGCGGGAGCTAATGGCAGAAGTGCTGGGCGATTCAGGGGTGGCCGGATAACGTTATGAACGTAAATATAAAAACCTTGAAGAAGAGGTATTCCAGATGAATCAGACTACGAATGTCAGTGCGAAATTTCTCCTGTTAAGCGCCGTGGCACTGCTGTCCGGATGCACCTCATTCGGGTCATGGATAATGACCGGTGAGCGCGTCAATTACAATGCAGCGCTGCAAATCACCAATGATGAGCAACTGCTGTTGAATCTGGTTCGTCTCCGCTACCTGGATTCCACGGCATTCGTGGAAGTAGGCAGCATCACAGCCCAATCCTCGTTTCAATCGGGTCTTGAGGGTGGAAGACTGCCGAACTCGGGTTCATCCATGTTTGGCATAACCGGTATTCTTAATTACTCCACGCAACCCACCTTTGTTTACACACCGCTACAGGGCGAGGATTTCATTCGCCGCCTGATGTCACCGCTCACCCTGGAGCGATTGGTCCTGCTCTACCATTCGGGTTGGGGTATCAAGCGTTTGTTTTCCCTTTGCGTACAGGAAATCAACGAGATCGAAAATGCCACTCGCACACCGCACCCACGACCCGAGCGTGTCGCTGAAATCCGGAAATTCGCGCGCGTCGTGGAATTGCTGGGCGATCTGGATGCCCGCGACGGAATTGATCTACTGTCGGAACCTCAATCAGAGGGTTCTGCGCCCCAATATGTATTGCATATCACTGCGGACGTTTTGGAAACTCCCGAGGCGCAGGAGCTGGCCGATCTACTGGGTCTTCAACCCGGTCAGCGTTACTATCGATTGGCGTACCCGCTTGCCGAACCAGGAAAATCACCAAGCCTGGATACTTTGTATTTGGAGCCAAGATCGGTACTCGGCATTATGTATTTTCTCTCTCGACGCGTTCACGTGCCGAATCAGGATCGGGAAAGCGGCAAGGTGGAAGGTGGCGTTGATCATATAGCTGAGTCTCTAGGCAACGACAAACCTTACGGCCCTCAATTTGCCATCAAATCTCAATCGGAACGTCCAGACCAAGCCGCAGTTGCGGTTCGCTACCGGGATAGCTGGTTTTACATTGACGATGTTGACTTAAAGACTAAGGAAACGTTTTCCTTGTTGACCCAGATATTTGCCCTCCAAGCCAGCGCCATATCGGTCACGCCCCCCGTGCTGACATTGCCGGTAGGGCGGTAAACGAGCCAAATCATCAAATAGGCACGGTTCGTGGTCGCTTAGGCACCAATAGCCAAAATCTTAGCGTACTATTTTTTCCGAATTCTGCGACTACCCCTTGAAGGAAATTGCCACTTTATTATCTCTCGATGGTGCTCATTGCACGGATATACGACAACTCGCCGAGCAGAAATGCCAGCAGATCGATCAACAGATTAAGGATTTAACGGCTCTCCGTCAGTTATTGGTAACCCTGGTCAGTGACTGTCAGCAGACAGCATCATTCGAGCGTTGTGCCATTCTCGATGCGTTTAGCGATGATGCATCAACCAAGCCCTGATTCATAAAGACATTGCCGCCCACTTGACTCTGTTCTAAACAACAGGGTTTAGACTTCTTGCCAACATTGGTAATTGTTTGGTTTAGGAGATTCGGATGAAAACAGACCCTGAAACACCTATTAACTCCCCGTCATGGTTAGGTATCGGCGCCGTCTTGGCCGCTATAGGGGCTTCGGCATGCTGTGTAGGGCCTTTTTTGTTTTTATCTTTAGGCATTGGCGGGGCATGGATGAGTACGCTTACGGCGATGGAACCGGCCCGTCCTTTTTTTATCATCCTGACTCTAGTCTTTATGGCATTAGGGTATCGCAAACTTTATCGGACACCTTCCTGTTGTGAAGAAGGTGCAAACTGCGCCATATCCGGCATCCAACGCAAACAACGCCTAGTGTTTTGGTTTGGCTCTGCGTTCATTTTGCTGCTACTTGCCTTTCCCTGGGTAGCACCCTTTTTTATAGCTTGAGAGAATCGATATGACAATTAAAACCAGTTTGTTAATTTTGAGCTTGTCATCAAGCACACTGTGGATGCCGACGGCCTATGCTGAAACAACTGTTGCACAGCCAAACCAACAGCAAACGGTGACGCTGAATATAGAAAACATGACCTGCGCTATGTGTACAGTCACCATCAAAAAAGCCCTACAGGAAGTCGAAGGTGTACAAGCAGTGACTGTCGATTACGATTCAAAATCTGCCACAGTCACTTTCGATAGCAAAAAAACCGATAGTGCAGCCTTGATCAAAGCCACGACGGATGCTGGCTATCCGGGTTCCATGGCCACACCTGTTTCTCGATAAGGCCGAGGATACGGTCTATGTCTGATTGTTGCTGCGCAAATACACCCATTAAAACCAAACAGATTTGTCCTGAATGCGGCTCCACTTGTAAAAGTGTCGGTATGCTTACGCTTTATCATCAGGTCAGGTTTCCCGAGAATCAGGCAATCATCACTGACAGCTATTTTTTTTGCCCTGCCAAAACATGCTCAGTTGGGTACTTTTCCAGTGCTGGCAACACTATTTCCAGGCAGCATTTAAGAAGCTATCAAGCCATTCAAAACAACGTGCTTTGTTACTGTTTTGATATTGACGCCGAGCAGTATTTAACGGCGTTAAAAGATCACCGGGCAGAGCCGATCAAAGCTTTCGTCATGCAACGAACTCAAGCCGGGGAATGTGCGTGTGAAATTAGAAACCCGTCAGGCCAATGCTGTTTAGCGAATTTCAAGCGTTTAGAAAATGAGCACCATGCAGATGTCAAATGATCGCTATAAACCAGCCGTTCGGAGAACTGATTTTTTATTTTTAACAGACTGCTAAAGGACGGCTGCCGCCGATGGCCAGCGACATATTTCAGTTGCAAATAATCCTGGTTTACGGCGGATGATTGCAGGTCGGCGCGAATGATTGCAGGTTCAGTTGCAAATAACCTCGGTTTGAATAGCCGTTAGTTGCAGCTAATTCCGGTCGAAAAATGCGCTGATTGCTGGTTTGTGGGTTTTCGATTGCAAGCCGCCACAACTAGGCAACAGACTAAAAAAACCGGGATGCGTCCCGGTTTTTTTTCGCGCCCGCGAAAATCACAAACCAATCACAAGACCATCAGGGGCCAGCGCTAGCAATAGAGAGTCATAAAACCAGCCAAGGGCAAAGGCAGTGAAGCTCACACCGCCAAAGACCCAAACTATTGCCCGGTGAGGCGACTCCCCAGCGATAAAAAAGAAACTCGCAATAAAGCACAACAGGGCAGGAGTCGAAACGAGGCTACACACTGCCATAATAAGCGGGCGCAACCAATATAAAACCAGAAACAAGGGCAGGCGTAGCAAGCGCCACAACCAGGCCAGCAGGCCAAACAGAGTAAGGCGCTGCGGGCGCATGGTGGCCTTGATGCGGCCTGCATCCAGTTCGGCAGATTGGAGCCTCTCCGACCGGATCGGAAATTTAACAATTTTATTCATGGCTTCCCCCCGAAAATTCATTTTGACAAGCGCACAAGCCTACATGCTACCTTTACCCTTCCTTGGCTTGGCTTCAACATCAACCGGCTGACGCTCGGCAATTTGAGCGCGAAGCGCGTCCATTTCGCCCTGTACTCGGCTAAGCTGCATCGCAAGCTCTCTGGCGTCTTTCCGCTCGGCTGACAATTCGGTCTCCAACCGTTGCTTATCTTCCTCAAGCTTACCAATCACTTCCGCGCTTCGCGTCTTCGTGTCTTTAAGTTGATCGGCAACCCGCGCGGCATCGGCCTTGGCAGTGGCCGTCTCCTTAACCGTCACACGCTCACGAGTGTTGGCATCCTCAAGCTGACCGCGCAAGCGCTCGGCATCAACTTGAGCGGCCTGCAAGGTGGCGGCTTGTTCGGCCAGTTGCCGGGTAAAATCAGCGGTTAGCCTGGTTAATTCCGCCGCATATTGGCCGCGCGCGGCCTCGGCCTCGGCGTGGACACTAACAAGCTCGGTTTGCTGCGCCTCGATCTGCCGTCTCATTTGCTCGACGGTCGCGGACAAAGCCGCCTCGCGGGCTGCGGCTTCGGTCGCGGCACGTTGTGCTTCTGAGCGTTCAGCGGCAAGACTGGTTTCCGCCTCTTCTAATCGTATTGCATCCGTTTCCGCCTCTTGCTCTAACTGTTCGATAGCAAGAACGGCTTCATCTAACCGGCGTTTAGTCGCCTTTATTTCGGCGTCCGCGCTTTCCCTAATCGCGGAAATCTCCTTACCTGCCTCAGCGGCTGCGGCTTGCCAGCACTGAGCAAAAGCCGCTTTTACACTATCCGGCATTTCAAGGATGATCGGCGCGGGAGCAGTAAGCCGCGTTGCTTGCCAGGCGTCAATATGTTTGTAAATGGTCGTAAGGCTACCCCCGCCTAATGCGTCACGCAAAGTCGTAGGCGTGACTTCTATCCCGCTTACTGCTAATTCATCAGCCGCTTGAAAAACTTGCTCTTGAGTGTGTAATGCTTTGCGTCCCATGTCGTAACTCCAAACAAATGATAAGATAAAATAAGATATTACTTTATTACGTTATCTTATCTTATCAAATATTTACTTTATAATCAATCTTATTATTCGTTACATTTTCGCGGGCGCGAAAAAATAAAACCTAAACTAACTGCCGTCGCTTCATGTGGACGGCCCGTGGATTCCCTACGGGACGTGTGGACAAGGCATGGAAAACGAAAATCATGTTTTCCACCCCTTGACCACACTAATCCACCGCCCGCCCACAATCGCTCTGAAAGTCCGTACTACCACCACGACTGCCCTCCGGGCGCAATAACAATAAAATATTTATTTTTTGATTTATAAAAATTAGAAATGGGGCTGCCGCCCCAAACCCCGCGTTACAAGGCTGTTAAAGGGAAAAAATCTCAACTTGTTATTAATTGCGCCGCAGGCGTCCTGATCCGCCTAGATGCGTTCCTGGCGGGGCTGTGGTCAGCGTGTGGGCTAGTGTGGGCAAGGGGTGGAAAACATGATTTTCGTTTTCCATGCCTTGTCCACACGTCCCGTAGGGAGTCCACATGCTGTCCATAGACCTGCCACACCACGACCTTTGGATACTCTCAATCCAAAAAATGCAGGGCCTTTACGAACCCCTGGCGGGGCTGTTATCTGATATAGGCTATTTGGACACCCAATTTAGAACAGACTGGGGCGAGCATCCCAGCTCTTTTGCGATCTGCCGCGCACTCATCCCATTAGCGTGCATCAAACGGGCATTAGCTTGTTTTTCTTCATTAGCCCTTCCTTTGGCAATACCGCCCTTTTTACCTCGTATTGCCTGAATTTCTGACGTATGCGTTCGTTCAACATACTCACGGAATCCAGATGGCGTGAATCGCTGCCATGTCCATTTGGCAACGCTCTTAGCAGTGGATTGGACTTCGGCATAAGGTAGCGGCTCTGCAAATTGATTTAATCGCTGTGCTTTCTCAAGGGTTGCTGATTGCCAAGCCTTAAAACCACCGGGCCGCCAGTGTGATCTCACAGCGCTGTATGACCACTTACGCAAATCGTCAAACAGTGAGACATTGCGACCGATGCCCGCCGCCTCGCGGCCTCTAGGTAAGTTCTTAGGTAATATGACGTATTCAGCCAGCTCGGCCAGCTCGTAATAGCCGTGGTTGGCTGCCTCCGTGGCTGGACAGTATACGTGCCAGTGAGGATGTAGGGGATTTTTGGTGATTAGGCCGCTATACCCCCTGTCTGCGTCCAGTTTCGACCCGTAGGCGGCCTCGATGGCGGCGGCTAGGCGCAACGGCTCGGCTCTTGCTGCATCAGTCCGGGCAACTGGAGCCAACAGCCCATAGGCGATATGGCAATGCCCGTTTTCTGGATTAACAGACACCCAGGCTGGCGCTGGCAAATGAGCGTCTGCCCAGGCTAACGCGGAGTCCGACCTGTCCAGGTCATACACCATGTACGCTAAAAGGGGTGGCGGGTTGTGTTGTATGTATCGCCGTTGGATAGCCGACGCTTTGCAGCGGATCAATAGGCCCGCGCCTAAATCGTCAGTGCAATAAGGTTTTTTGGGAAGATTACTTGAAAATAAATCAAGCTGATGGGGCGCTAATGACACATAGCCTGCACTTCTTGGCGGCTATCGATGTTTATTTTTGTCGAGATCATGGTACAATTTCCCCGTAAATTATCCGGCCCCCTGCGTTTATAAATCTCGTCCCGCCAAGAATGAGGGTTTATAGATGCAGGGGGTTTACTTTTTGTGACGTGTATTTTACATGATTCCTCTAGCTCAAGGCCATCATCTAAGATATGGTGACAGAGTGCGCCGGGATCGAGGCCAGAGCTGCGTTGTTACTGTCACCAAATAAACTCAAAATTTCCAATAATTCGCCGTCTCGATCACAAGAGCCGACGTATCAACGTTGGGCGCTCCGTCCAGCTCAAACATCACCGAATCAATAGACCCGAATTTACAAGGCTTGCCGCGCTCTGTTAGCAGCACCCGCTTTCCTTCATATTCAATCGCTAACGTCATTCCACGATTACGGGTTGCAGTCGCCACGGGCCTGGCGATGATCGGCGCTGGCAATAAATCGCAAAACGTATAGAGATCGTCTCGTTCCAGGTTCATAATTGATGTATCCATGAAATTGTCCTATGGTTTGGTTTCGTGGGTAGAACGGTAAGGGTTGCCCCCCTTGCCGTTCGTTCTTTTGTTGCAACTATTTTTTCTCACCGCTTTTAACCCGTAATGCTTCGTGAGCGTTTTTCATGCGCTCGGCGGCATCGGTGCGCTTGCGTTCCGTCTTGAGTGCCAGGGGATCAAAATCGCTGGCATCGACCTGGAATTTTGTTATATCAATCGCCTTTAGGTAGCCTACCAGCGTTTCAAATTTGCGAAAGATACGAACGCTGCCGCGCTTGGCCGCTAGTGCCCGCTCTGTCATGCCATACTGGACGATCAGCCCCCAACCTCCCGGCTGTCCAATAACAATCGCTCCCCGTACCGCTCGCGCTTCAACGAGGCGTTCAAGTGTTGCATGGTCGATAGTGTCTTGTGTAATTGTCATTTTTCATAATCTGGGATATTGTTTACTTAATATCATTATATCCATTTAATAATAAAATGGGAACCAAATATTAAATAAAATCTATATTTTTTTAACATAACACCCCTTCCGCGTAGTTGCAGCGGCGGTATTCTGCCCTTTTTCGGGTTAAAGTCTTTGAGCCGTTACAGCTACCGTAAACACGTCGCTCGAAACGTGAGAACTTCACCACACGCAACGAATTGGAGTAATCCTAGACTTACAATGACGCGCACTTCCACGCAGTTGCAGCGGCGGTATTCTGCCTTTTTTCGGGTTAATAAAGTTTTGATCTGCATTACCGTGAGAACTTCACCACACGCTTGGTAGTGGGGAACCGTAAAGATTTCTGGACTTACAATAACGCGCACTTTAAAGCACAGAAGGAGGGGATTTGGCGAAGGATTGCTATAATATCGCCGTTAGTGCATAGTATTAACAAAGTTATCACAAAGAGGATGCAGGATGGAACAGAGCAATTTTACCTGCCGTGTGGATGCTGACCTGAAAAAAGCCTTTCTACAGGCTGCGAAGGCAAATGACCGCCCGGCGTCGGTACTGATACGGGATTTTATGCGCGACTACGTGCAGAAGAGTTCAGTTCAGGGACAGCGAAGCAGTTTGCCCTCAGAGCACGGAAAACAAGAACAGGGGGCTGCATGTTGAGCGAAATCGAGCGAGAGAATGTGACTAAGGCGGCGCAATGCGCCGCTTTGCTTGTGAGCGATATTAAGGCGGTGACAGCATCCGGCAACCCTTTTTTGGCCGAACTTGGCCTTGATGCTCTCAAGATGGCTTCCGAGCTGGAGCAACGACTAAAGCGCCTGGAAGCTATCTCGAACGTGGAATAACAACAACAGAATCGGCAAGCTCACCGGAGGCACCCGGAAAGCTTGCCTAACCACAACCAGCCTAACTAGGAGGCAAAGCAATGGCTAAGATACTTTTACATGGAAAACGGACAAGATCCAGAGCTGGACAACGAAAACGAAGTTGAAGAACAAGAAGCAGAAGCGAACGGTTCGGATGATATTTCACTACGCCCCGGCCCCAATGCCGACGATCAAGCAGACGTGGATCGGTACATTAGCGCCGAAGTGCGCGCGCTTTATGACGTTTACAGCTACCGGCACGCGGCGGCAATCCTTGCTAACTCGTTCCCGGAAGAACTGCGAGAGATCGAGGCGGCTTTGCTTGCTTTCAGCATTACAAAGCGAGACATCGGGACTCCTGGAGGAAACGAATCGGATATGCCGAAGAAGTTTTCCCGTACCTTGCGCCCGGCTGGATGGGTCGAGTCACGGATTCAAGGGGATCTGTTGGTGAGAATGCAAGAGTATGACGAACTGTTCCAGACAAATGGGAAGGTCAAGAAAGTGAAGCGGTCGGAAAGTACGCCCCGCTTGATCGAGAATTTCATTGATGGGCACAAGATCGACTATGTAAAAGGCCGGGTTGCCTTTGACTTAGAATGGAACTCGAAAGACCAAACATTTGACCGGGATCTGTATGCGTTTCGGGCGTTCCATGAATGCGGACTGATTAGCGCCGGCGTCATGGTGACACGCAGCGAGAAGCTGAATCCCGTTTTTGACAAGGTGCCTCAGCTCAATAAAGCGGGCGAAGAAATCGGAAAAACTGTAAAAGCGAAATACGGTGCCAGTACAACCTGGATGGGCAAACTCCTGTATCGGCTCAATGCCGGACGGCATGGAGGCTGCCCCGTCTTAGTGTTTGGTATCACACCAAAATTGATTGAGGATTGGGAACAAACATGAAGAACAAAAAAGCCGATGCACTTTCAGAAGCAGGCAGCGACCTACTGAAATTGCACGGTAACAAACAGTTTTATACGATCCTTGCGGATCCACCTTGGCAGTTCCAGAACCGGACGGGCAAGATGGCACCCGAGCACAAGCGATTGTCTCGCTACGGTACGATGAAGCTGGAAGAAATCATGGCGCTGCCGGTCGAGCAATTGGTTGCTGAAACCGCGCATCTATATTTATGGGTGCCTAATGCTCTGCTGCCGGAAGGCATTAAGGTGTTGGAGTCGTGGGGTTTCACCTATAAAAGCAATCTGGTTTGGCACAAGATCCGCAAGGATGGCGGGCCGGATGGGCGCGGCGTCGGATTTTACTTCCGCAACGTAACGGAGTTGGTGCTGTTCGGCGTGCGTGGCAAAAATGCCCGCACCCTGCAACCTGGTCGAACGCAAGTTAATTTTTTGGCAACACAAAAGCGCGAACATTCCCGCAAGCCTGACGAATTCTACGGCATCGTGGAATCGTGCAGCCCCGGCCCTTACCTTGAGCTATTCGCGCGAGGGCCGCGTGATGGGTGGGATGTATGGGGCAATCAGGCCGATGAGTATTACCCGGACTGGCCCACCTACACCAACCATTCACAATCCGAAAGGGCAGGGGGCGGAGTGGGGCAGGTTGCAACCAGTCTGACCGCTGCGCCGAGCATCGACTAAAACCAATGCTTCTTCAGCGGCCATAGCCGTATGCTTCGCCTATCTCAACGCTTTCCGGGCTGCGGCTGGCCTTGATGTCATCGCCGCGCCGGTATTCCGGCTTGTCACCTGCGGGCACGGCCAAACGTTCGCCGTCCTGCTCGATGACGTAATAGTTTTGGCCGCCTGCCCGCTTGACCTCGATCACTTCGCCCTCGGCCTCTTGCCCTTGCTGCAAAGGTTTGGCGTCCAGTTCGCGGGCGGCCTGGGCGTAGGGGTCGGGGTCGCCCTGCTCAATGCCAAGCGTGGCCGGGTCTTGGCGGGCCTCGAAGCGGTCGCGCTGCTCGGCGCGTTCCTCGCGGACTTCGGCGGCCTCTAAGCGGGCCTGACTGACTAGCCCTTGATAGCGGGCAATTTCCTGGGCGGCAATCTCGCGTTGCCTGGCCAACATCGCCTCATAGTCGGGAAGCTCGCGGATGTACTGCGGAACGGGAATCACACGCTCGCGCTCGGTCGTGGTGTCCTTGGTCTGGTCGGGGTTGTCGTCGCGCTCGGCGGGCTTGAACTGGCCTTTGATGTGGTTGGCGGCGGCATCCAGCGCCCGGCGCTTGTCCTCGTCGGCCTCCAGCTCGCCCCATGTCTTCACGTCGGCGTATGCCTCGCGCTTATCGTCCTGGGTGGGCTGCTTGTCTTTGTCGCCGGTCAGTCGGTTGAGGAAGTCAATCAGCCCCTTGCCAAGATCGCCGAAGACCTCGGCAATGCCCTTGGTGATGCCGTCCAAGGTGCTGGCAAGCCCTTCATTGATGTTATTCAGGCCGTGCCGGTGGTGGCCGCTGAGTGGGTGCGTGGTGTGGTCGTTCATGGTCGTTGCTCCTATGGTCGAAATTTTCGCGGGCGCGAAAAACGCGCCCCTGGTGGTCATTCAAAAGCCGGGTTCTGGTCGGGCATGGCGACATAATCAACCCGGACACGGGCGATTTCATCGCCGGGAATTTTTAGGTAGCCGTGCAGATCGGGAAGACCCATGATTTCCGATGCGAGTACAGCGGATTGCCGGACTACTTGGGTAGATGTGCTTTGACTCTGTGTCTGGCCGTTGTCGCTCATACTGAACGAGTCATTGACTTGGCCTCTCTCTATCTCCTGTTCGCCTAATTCGTGTTCCATGCTTCGGGCGGTTTCGGAATCGCCCGCGCGAAGAATGCACTTTATCGATGTATTGGCTATTAGTGTTTGTGCCTCGTCACGCCCATAGGTGGTGCGAAGTTGCGCCACGGTTTGCAGACCAAGCACACAGCGCCCGCCGTACTTCCGCAATTTAGTCAAGCCTGCGCGTAGGCTGGTTATCTTTCCTAAGCTGTCCGCTTCATCCATGACATACCACAAGCCACGCTCTTGGTTCTCGCTCAAGCTCAAGCCTTCTACAAGCGCCATTTCCAAAGCGGTGGCAACAAGGTTGCGAAGCATCCCCATTTGGTCATCACGATAGGTGATGAAAAGCCAACTACTCCGCCAATCCTCTTGTACCCATTGCCGAATTGAAAAGCCGCCGTGGTCGGGCAGATAATCAAAAATGCTGAGGTAAGGCAGCATCGTTGCCCGCGTATTGTTCAGCATTTTGTCATTGCCTTTTTGGCACATGACGGCGGCGGCAGTGCCTGCTAGCAGCGGCTCTAACTCTCGCTGGTCGGCGCTTGCCATCCAGTACATGAGGCGTTTTATTGAGCGTTCACCGTTGCGGTGCATGGATAGCATAGCCTTGGCGAGTAGCGTTTGCGCGAACAGTTGCCACTGAGCGCTTTCGCCGCCTTCCAAATCGGGAATGATCGCCTTGGCAATGCGTTCGCAATCGTAATCAGCGCGGATTTCAGCGAACGGCGACCAATCGACAGCGCGGCGGTCAAACGGGTTAAATAGCACGTCACCTGGCAGGCCGAACCGCGCATAAAAACCGCCTGCCGGATCGGCAATCACGGCTCGATTGCCGCGCCGTCGGATGCTGCGAAGCATTCCATTAATGATTTGGGTTTTACCTGCGCCCGTTGTGCCTGTGATAAGAAAATGCTGGGCCTCCAACATGCGCGGAATGGTCACGCCGCCTATGTTCACGTCTGCATCATCTCGATCCTTGCGGCTCGTCGATGTACGGGCGTCCAATTGATCGGCCTCGACCACGCGGGAACCTCGGCGCACAGTTTCAACCCCTGCCCCATTTCCAGCCCCGCCAAGCCGCAAGCTGGCAAACATGGCAAGCCAAATGCCTTGAGCAAATAAACCATAGACCAGCAGCGCCGCAACGCCCCAAAGCTGGTGATTCGTGTTGAACCAATAAACGGCTAGGCCAGCCGGGAAGATGCCCACAAGATGGCGAAGCGTCCAGCCGATGTTTTGGGCGGCAACGCAATCGCGCCCGGCTTTGCGCAACTCGTTCAGGCTCCAAACAACCGGACCGGCCACTATAACCAAAACAACTATATCGGCTAGAGTGCGGGATATTTCAGACAATAATGACTGCACCACAAATACCACTATCAGCGGCATGAAAATTAATATTGCGTCCATGGTTCCCCTTTTTTTAAATGTGGTTATGGCTGGCTAATTGGTGACAGATTTCAGCGCCTGGTCGCGCGGAACTGTCGCCAATGGGTTTTGGATTGCCTGCGGCCAATATGCCCGCTTTGATTTCATCCACGGCCCGCGAAAACTCGCGCTTACTGGCCGCGCATAGGTCGTCTTGGTAGGTGTCGTTTTGCATGGTGCATTCTCCTATCGTTCATAGCCGCGCGGCTTGCGTGCGGGTTCGGGTTGCGGTGTGCGCTCCGGCTCGCGGGTCTTCTCCGGCTCCGGTGTTGCGGGTTGCTTGGGTGCCTTCGCCTGCTCGGCCTTCTCGCGCTCACTGGCAATGAAGGCTTTGCCGCGGGCTTGCAGCTCGTCGCGTTCAGCGCGGCGGTGTTGCAATTCGTCGTTCATGGCTTTGCTGTCGAACTCGACACGCAAGCCGGTTTTTAGCGCGGCCTCGATCACTTGCCGCTTGAATTCCGCGCTGCCCTCGATCTTCAAGCCTGGCCCGAATTTCTGAACGGCCAGATGCAAGCCCGCCTCCACGGCCTGGCTATCTTTGACTGTAGCCACGGTCACGCGCTGGCCCGAGTCGATCACCAGCGCCCGGCGCTTGGCTTGGTCGGCGTAATAGGTCACGTTTCCGGCACGATCTACGGAGTAGGTCAGATTTTGCGCAAGTTGGGCGGCGCTGTCCTCTTTGTTGCGTTTGCGGCTGCTGCCCTCGATGGTGTTGACCTCGGCAGCAGGCTGCTGGCTTGAGTCACGTTGGCGGCGAAGTTCGGCCAAAGCGGCGGCGTCGCCCTGATTCGCCTTCTCGGCCAGAAATGCGCGGTAACGCGCCTGATAGGGCTGGCTGTATTTGTCTTTTAGCGCCTGGCGTTCCTCTCGGATGGCCTCACGCAACGCCATATCCTGGCTGACACGCTCCATACGAACGATGGACGCGGCGGCTTTGCGTTCGGCGGCGGGCTTGCTGCGGTCGGCCTGCAAGGCGCGGCGCTTAACCTGGTACTCGTCGCGGATCGCGGCGCGGCGCTCGCGCTCGCTCCGCCGCTGTACGACCCATTCTTCCGCCTTCTGCTTCGCCTGGTCGGGTTGTGCCTGTCGGAACGCTTGCCATAGTTCCCGGCGCGGCGCTGGCCGGGCTTCGTCTAGCTCGCGGCCCTGCTGCGCGGCATACACTTGGCGCAAGATCGGCGCGGCTTCGCTGAACGAAAACCGCATTTCTTGGGTGAGAAAGTCGGATACGTTGAGATTACGGGAACCGGCCTTGATGCGGTCGCCGCCGTCCTTGCCCTGGGTGATTTCGTACTTATCGGGAATAACACCATGCGTCTTGCTAAGGTGCGCCAGTAGGCGGCGGGCCTCCAGTTCGCGCTTGATCTGCGCGAACTCCGAAAGCTGCGCGGCTTTCGCCTCTGTTTTTTCCTCGCGGGCCGCCGCCAATAGCTGACCTGTTACATTGTCGGCGCTGCGGCGGTCGCGTGGCTGCGGCGCTGCCCTCGTTAGCTGCCTATCTTCGCCTTGATCTCTGCCAAATCGTTGAACAACGGCTGTAACAGCTTGGCTAGCTCGTCGATCAGCGAATTTTCGGCGGGCTGGTTCAATGTCTCCAATAGCTCGGCCAGTTGATTGGATATTGCGGCCTGCTGCTCTGAGATTGTCAGCAATATCGGCAGTAAGTCGGCGGCTGTCGGCTCGGCTGGTTCGTTCGTTTTCGCGCCCGCGAAAATGTAACTTGGCGTTGTTTCTGTCATGGTCTTGTTCCTTTCGGTGTTTTGCGTAGAAGGTCGCGGCCCGCTCGGCCAGCATCGCGCGCTTGCCCTCGCGGTCGGCGCTGCGATAAGTCGCGTACAGCTTGCGGTTTCCGCTGTTGATGTATTTCAGTTCCTTGGCCCGTACCTCGTGCCATTCCTTCAAGGTCGCGGCCAGCTCGGGCGCGGTCTTTCGCGCGGGCTGCTGGCTCTCGTACTGCCTGCGCCCTTCGTCGGCCAAGTGGCGGCGCTTTTCGGCCTCGGGCTTCTCGATAAATTCCCGGCTGAAAACGAAGTCTTTTAGGTTGATGCCTTTGGCCTGGTCGGCGGGCCTCACGTTTTGGTATTCGGTGGCCTTGCCCTCGTTCCTGGTGCGGGTGGCCCCGTACTCGGTCAACACGTTTTTGAAGGTGGCGTAATCCGATATTTTCCGGTCCAGAACATCCGACAAGATGCGCTCTTTCAATTCCTTGGCGCTCCCCTGGAATAGATCGCCTTTGTATCGGCTGATAATCTCGCTTTCGCTGGTAAATTCAAGGCGGCGGTTATCCTTCGGACTGGCAAGCCCATATTTGGCGTTCGCGTGTTCTTGGAAGGCTTCAAGGAATTTCGTTTGCTGCTCCACGCGGCCAAACGGGTTGAGGTTCTGCCCGCTTAATAGATTTTGCTCCGGGATGACAATATGAATATGCGGTTTTCGCTCCACCAATTCCCCGGTTTGCCGGTTGGCGTAGCTCTTGAGTTTCGGTAAATGCGCCTCGGCGTAAAAATTGAACTCGTCGGCATCATAGGCGCTCATGGCGAATTGTTTAAAATCGCTGGTTATGCCATTCAAAACATCTGCGCCCAAACCGTCCTCCTTGAATGCCAGAGTAATATGTAAATATCTCTCTCCCTCTTTTTCCATCCCTTTAATAATGGAATCTGTTATTTCTAAATCTCCGTCAATAATTACCCTCTCGTCTAATTCGTCGCGCGTAAATTCGCGGTCATTTTTCTGGCCTGATACTAAATATTCAGCAATACCGCTAGTACCGCCAGTTATTCTAATCAACATCTTTAATAATGGCCTTCATATAATGCGACATCATATGCAGTTCGGAAATAATACGGTTATATGTCGCCTCGGATATAACCCCGGCTAAATGGTCAACATTAGCCCTATGGGCTAATTGATTAATATTATTACTGGCCTTATTCATCAAATATAAAAGGCGTCCGCGTTCCGGGCTGGCCTTCGGCCTGGCTATGATCTGCGTTTTATTTTCTAACACAGCATCGCGGAAGAATTCTGATGGTTTCATCCCTGACGCCTCGACCTTCGCCAGATAAGCGGCATGGTCAGCGGCGGTCAATCGAAAGCTGACTGGCGTAGTCAATTTTCTAGCCTCGTCCTTTTTCGGCTTTCCAATTTTTGTTTCTGTCTTGGTTGTCATTCATTGGCCTCCGTAGGTGGTTGCGGCCCGTGGGCGCTCCTGCGCGTTAGCGCGGGGTTTCAAAGGGGCATCCCCTTTGGCACGGGATATTTTACAATGGAGCGTAGCGCAATTGTAAACATATCCGACGTGCCTGTATAGATACTGGTGTAAAAATATAACTGCAATAGCACGCCTAAAACACTGCAAAAACACTGCATAAAAACGCTTGACACTGCAAAAACACTGCATTATGATTGCTAAAAATTGGCAATAAACCTTGACGGCACTGCACACAAACTGCAATATAGCGCCGAAAATATTGCCAACCAAGATAAGGAGCGAAAATGCAGAAAAACAGCGTGGCCGATGTGTTACGCGCACTGGCAACAGGGGATAAAGCTCGGTCGGAAACAGCCCGCTTGCGGGATGTATTCGACGAAGTGGAAGCCGCCCTATCCGCCGGGGTCAGTCGCGCCGCTGTCCTCGATGCGCTACACGATCAAGGGTTCACCATGACCCTAAAAAGCTTTGAAAGCGCCTTGTATCGAATTAGAAAACAACGGGAGAAAACTGGACAACGTTCAACGCCTTCGAATCAACCGGAACCGGCAGCGGCGAAACCGGAAGAAACCAATACCGCCCTTGATGACTTGGCGGGATTGGATACAAAACAGCGGCGGGAAAAAGTCGCTGATAAGTTCATCAAGTCAGAAAACACAAACCCATTATTGAAAAACATATTAAAGGAACCAAAAAAATGAAAATAGCTGTAATTAATTTCTCCGGTAATGTCGGTAAATCCACAATATCACGCCATCTGCTTGCACCACGCCTGAAAGACGCGGCAATTATTCCAGTCGAATCTATTAACTCTGACGGGTCACAAGACGAGGCAATAAAAGGAAAACAATTCGGTGAGTTACAAGAGGCGCTGGCTCTCATCGATGACGCCGTTATCGATATTGGATCATCAAATGTCGAAGTTTTTGTCCAATTGATGAAACAGTATCGAGGCAGTCACGAAGATTTTGATTATTTCGTTGTGCCTACTATTTCAAAACATAAACAGCAACGCGACACAATTAGCACGATTGATGCGTTATCTGAAATCGGCGTTCCGGCAAAGAAAATCCGCCTTGTATTTAATATGGTAGAACTTGACGAAACGCCTGAACGCATATTTGCCGGCCTTTTTGAATACCACGCGGCCGCTAAAAACTTCACCATAAAACCGGATGCCGTAATTCATGTGAATGATATTTATGGAAAATTGAAGGACGCGGAAAAAGGCATTAAGGACATACTCAACGATCCGACCGATTATAAAGAGAAAATCAAAACTGCAAAGGACGCCGACGAGAAATTGCACTATGCGCAAATGGTGGGCATCAAGCGCTTGGCAGCAGGTGTCACTGAGGAACTGGACGCGGTTTTCAAGACACTTTTTAAGTAAACGGAAGAGGGCAAAGCTATGGCGGAACCAACAACCAGAGACGCGCTCATTGCGGAAATGCTCGGCGATATTGGGCGGCTACATGATTCCGTAGAATCGCTGAAAACCGTACTGCCTGGGCAAATCGGCGAGGTGGAAACCAAAATAACCGGCCTGATAGGACTGTTGCAACGAGCCGGTGATGCCTACCGGGAACAAATCGAGACGTACACAACCGCCGTAGCCAGCCAAGTCAAGGATCAGATGGAAAAAGACGCCCTGGCCGCAAAGGTGCGGTTTGATCGTGACTCTCACGATGCAATCAGGGCGGCGCTGGCAGAAGTGGAACGCACCGTTAAAAACACGGTGCAAAGCGAGATTACGGCGCCAGTGCAAAGCGCGTTACGCATAGCGAAACAAGGTGTATGGGGAACTATGACACTTTGCCTAGCAAGCGGCTTGCTAGGCGGGGCCGTAGTGTTTACCGCTGATGCCGTAATCATCGGAAACGAAGACCCCTATTATGCGGAATATGGCCGAGCCGTGGCGGCGGTTTGGAACAAGCTCGATTCCAGGGCAAAAACGCTAATTGAAGAGCAAAAAAAGAAGTAAAATCAATGACAAGCGAAATCGCTTGACAAAAACTAAAAATATGAATATGACGTTTTTATAGTAAAATATAGCTGTTTGAAACACAACCGGAGAATTTACAAAATGAATATTAGGACTGCTCAAATTTTGACTGGTTTTGCACTGGTCGCGCTAATCATCGCTCAGTGGGCCATATTTGCCGGGCCATTGGATACACTGGACGAACACGCGCAAATGGCCGGCAATATCGGCGACACGGCAAAATTTGCTGGATACGCGGGATTACATACACTCGTAATGATCGCTATGCCGCTGACTTTTGGCGCTATTGGGCTTTGCGTCATCGCTGTTTACGAAACATATAAACGGCTGAACGAGCGCCAAGCGCGGCTAGTGACCATCGAACACAAGGAGTAACCACTATGAAAAACATAATGATCCCCCTTGCGGCACTTAGCATCGCCCTTGCATCAGGTTGCGACTTGGTTGACGAGTACAGGGAGGGAACCCAGTTATCAAAGAAGGCGGCGGGGACTAATCGCAAAATACCGCGCGTTGTTATAACGCCAGACACACCAACGGAACAAAAAACTAAACCGGAGGAACGATAATGGAAGAAAATTCTTTTATGTTTCAGGACATTTTTCAATATGTTGATCTGGCAGTAACTAGATACGTCACTGATGGGGCGGCTAACGCAGCGGGGGCCATTCAAGACACGGCAACTACATTGCTAATCATTTATATGATGCTGTGGGGATGGTCCATGATGCGCGGACTAATCCAGGAGCCTGTAACGGACGGCGCTTTGCGTCTGGTTAGGGTTGCCACAATTACCGGATTGGCAACCAGTTCAGCCCTGTACGCAGATTATGTATCTGATTTTTTTTACGAATGGCCTACGGCGTTTGCAAGCGTCATGCAAGACGGCGTAGCACAGAACTCAGCGCAATTGCTGGATGAAATGTTAGACAAGGGGAGCAAATTGGGCGGCCAAGCGTGGGAAAAAGCCAGTTTAGCCAACATTGGCAACTATGTGTTAGCGGTCATTATTTATGGCGTGACCTGGGTAATAACGGCAATTACCGGCTTCATAATCATTATGGCGAAATACGCGCTGGCAATCCTCCTGGCGATAGGCCCCATTTTCATTCTTGGCATGATGTTTGAACCAACGCGGAACTGGTTCGATAAATGGCTAGGTGCCGTGGTCACGGCTGGACTGACTATCGTCATGGTGGTAATGGCGTCAGCCCTGATGTTCAAATTCCTGAACGCCACATATGACGCCATACAATTGGATGCCAACGAGAACGCCGGTATTGCGGCCATGAAAACAATAGGCCCTCTAGTCGTGTACGGGATCATTTGCCTTTTCACAATCCTCGGTATGCCGACATTGGCCGGAAGTATCGGCGGCGCTTTTGCCCTCGCCAACGCTTCGGCCCTAGGCTGGTCGTATGACAAGATCAAGAACACACCCCCTGCGGCTCTCCGCATGGGTAAGCGGGCGGGGCAGGCGGGCTATCGCGGTCTGCGTAGCGCGTCTGGACAATTTGGACGCGGCACCGAAGGCGGCAGCATCAGTCAGCCACAAGCCGTGTATCGACGGATTACGGGCGGCGGCAGACGCACGAGAACAGCATAAATCTAAATTTTCGCGCCCGCGAAAATGGGCGCTTCATCACCAGGAGCATTTATGAAAACACTATCCAAAAAAATGGCATTAACTGCAATAATAATCGCTTGCAGCAATAACGCGGGCGCTGTAGATATTGTTAGTGATCCAGGGCATACCGCAGCAACCGCCGAAGGCTGGGCGGCCCAAGCCGTCAGTTGGGGTAGTCAATTAGCCGAAATGGCGAATCAATTGGAGCAGCTACAACAAACGTATAACAGTCTGAATGGCTCGCGTGGTTTTTCTGATGTGCTAAACGGGGAGATCGAGCAGCAAGCCCGCCGAATGTTACCTCAGGATGCTCAAACACTGCTAAACCTAGCCAACGGCGGCGCTTATGGCAATCTCGCCAATGCGATCAATAGCATTAAAGAGAACACCTCTACGCTGACGGCTGATGACTTCGGCAGCCAGCTCGCGGCGAATCGATGGACGGCAGACCTAAATCGGGCGGCCAGCAATAAAGCGCTTAGCCAACAGGCTTACGATACGGCGCAACAGCGACTTTCAAACCTTGAAAATTTGTTGGCGCAAATCAGCGCCACAGACGATCCCAAGGCGATTGCCGAACTGCAAGCGCGTATTCAGGCGGAACAGGGCATGATTCAAAACGAACAGACCAAAATCAACGCGATGGCAATGCTGGTTAATGCTGAACAACGGATCTCCGATATGCAAGCGCGTGATGTATCTATCCGCACAGCCGGAACTAATCGCACGATGCCGCGCGTTCAGATCGAGCCATAAGCCCACTAGGTGTAGCGGCTTGCAATCGAAAACGCGCAAACCAGCAATCAGCGCATTTTTCGACCGGAATTAGCTGCAACTGACGGCGGCTCAAATCGGGATTATTTGCAACTGAACCTGCAATCGTTCGTGCCGACCTGCAATCATCCGCCACAAACCAGGATTATTTGCAACTGACACCAGTTCCAGAAACTCAGCGCCAGGGAAACAATATGGACGTTGATTCATTGACGAGATAGTTGGACGATCAAGACCAGATTCGGCGTGAAGCGCATCTTGGCAAGACAAACGTCCAGAAAACGGACGTATTCTGGACTGGTAATTTTTCGAAGTCGGTGTCAGCGGCGACTTGGCCGACAAAGACACAACCCAACTTGTCCATTTGCCTCAATTACTTAATAGGCAGGCATCTGACCCCTAGCTGTAGTAGCTCGCGTTTGAAAATAGACGGGCTCGCAATTATCCCGTTTTTCGGCTCGAATTAGCTGCGACTGAAAATCCGACTCGGCTCAGAATAAATGCCACTGAGCTTGCATTTATCCGCACGGGCTTGCATTCCATTTTCGCAGGCTCATTCTAATTGCAAATGAAATTCAGGCTTCAGATCAATCCATCATTGATGCGAAGCGGTAAACTGACAGGCGATCAAACCATTAAACAGCCTGTCCCGTTTAGCCTGAGGTTTCTATCCTATCCGGCGCAACAAGAGTTATGTTGCTGGATGGGCGGACATTTAACCGAACCGTAAGAGCAAAACACGCAGCAATCCCCCGGCTTTGGCTTTAGCAGTGTACCGCAGGACTTGCATTCATAGAAAAACTGGCAGGCATCAGTCGGCATGGTTTCCGTTTCGGCGTGTCCGCAGTGTGGGCAGGTGATCGTCGATTCGAGAATGAGGGTGTTCATTTATTTTCCTTCTTGATAGAGGATGGATAACCGGCGGCCTTGGTTGCTTCCGTCAGTTTGTCCGCTGTGGTCAGCGTATCGTCGAATTGTACCGTCGCAGTTTTACTGGCGTAATCGATCGAAACCTGTTGCACACCGGAAACATGTTCAAGCGCTTTCTTGACCGTAATCGGGCAGACGGCGCAGGTCATGTTTTGTACATCGAGCGTGACCGCACGAGAGGCAGCCAGTGCCGATCCGCAGGTAACGGCAAACGCCAAAGTAGACATAAAGGTTCTAGTTGTCATCGATTTTTCCTCAATAGAACAGTGGAGCAAACCATGGAAATGCCAACAAACCCAATAAAGGAAGGGTCACGCCCCAAAAAATGAAGCGTTGCTTGCGGATAACTTCATCATCGGCGCAGGGCTTGCCGGATTCACAGGTTTGAGGCGTCAAATACAGCTTACGAAACGTCAGGCCGATAAAAAGCAATGCCAAGCCCATGAACACCGGGCGCACTGATTCGAAAGCCGTCAGCGTTGCTACCCAAGCCCCGCCAATGCCAAGGCTCAGCAATACCAAAGGAGCAACACAACATAAGCTAGCGCCTATCCCGGCCAGAACGCTCGCAATCAGGGTTTGTCTGGAGTTCATGATGAATACCTCTTTTCTAGCGATTCCTGTAGTATAGGCACCGTACTTATGTACGGAGTCAAGCTTATGATACAAAAAAGTTTTACGATTGGTGCTCTGGCGAAACAAGCCGGAGTCAATGTCGAAACGATCCGTTTTTATCAACGACGCGGCCTGCTGGTGGAGCCTGCCAAGCCACTCAAGGGCATCCGGCATTACGCTGAACAAGACGTGCAGCGAGTGCGGTTTATTAAGGAAGGTCAGAAGCTGGGCTTTTCGCTCGATGAGGTTGCAGAATTATTGAGTCTTGAGGAAGGGCGACATTGCCAGGAAGCCAGAGAAATTGCGCTCAGAAAGCTTGTTCTAATTCATGAACGCATCGAAGGTTTGCGCACGATGGAAGCGGCTTTGTCTAATTTGGTCGAGAGCTGCGCTAGCAATACCGATTCAGTATCATGCCCGCTTATTCAGAGCTTGTTGAAAACATCAGTCTAAGACGTTGCCGTTCCATTGGCCATCAACGCCGATCTGAGACAAAACGGTATGGCCGGCAGCAATGAGCTGATAGTTACCAATGTAACATGGGTATACTCAAACGGAACAGTGGCATGAAACACAAAAAGTGTCTCATTAGGGTTGTTTTGGCACATTTTAGCTGTTATTGTGCCAGGGTCTAAACCCTAGCGAGACAAATCAGGACTCATGGCTATTTACGGTTACGCCCGCGTTTCCAGCGCGGATCAAGATTACTCCCTTCAGGAACAAGCGTTGCGCACGGCGGGTTGCGAAGTGATCCGGGCCGAGAAAGCGTCGGGTACCGCCCGCACCGGTCGAACTGAATTAGAATTACTGCTAGAGTTTCTGCGCAAGGGCGACACGTTGGTCGTTACCCGCGTGGATCGGCTGGCCCGCAGCATCAAGGACCTGCAGGACATCGTGTACGCGCTCAAGGAGCGCGGCGTCACGTTACGGGCCACGGAACAGCCGATCGATACGCAGAGCGCGGCAGGTAAGGCCTTCCTGGATATGCTGGGGGTATTCGCCGAGTTCGAAACGAATCTGCGCCGCGAACGGCAGCTGGAAGGGATTGCGGCGGCCAAAGCCCGGGGCGTTTACCAGGGCCGGAAGCCTTCCGTTGACGGCCAGATGATCAAGGCGCTACGCGATCAACAACAGCTCGGAGCCACCGAAATTGCCCGGCAGCTCGGCATCAGTCGGGCCTCGGTTTACCGGGCACTCGCCAAGCCTCACGCCGAGACCTGACTTGATCCCGGCCGATTCGCTGTTACGGCTGCGGCAACGGCTGGACCAATTGCCGCCGAAAAGTCCGGAGCGGGCCGCCCAGGTGGCGGCGGTCGCCAGCCTCTACGGTATCTCGTCCAGCACCGTCTACCGGGCGCTGAACCACATCAATAAACCGCGCTCCGCGCACCGGGCCGATTACGGCAAACCGCGCAAGCTACCGCGCTTTGAGCTGGAACGCTATTGCGAACTGATTGCCGCCCTCAAACTCAGGACCACCAACAAGAACGGGCGCCACCTGTCCACCCGGCGGGCCATCGAGCTGTTGGAGGACTATGGCGTGGAGACGGCCGAAGGCCTGGTGCAGGTTCCGAAAGGCTTGCTGACGCGTCCCACCGTGAACCGCTATCTGACGCTCTGGCATCTTGATCAGCCTCGCCTGACCCGCGAGCCGGTGGCCGTCCGCTTCCAGGCCGAACACAGCAACGACTGCTGGCAGTTCGACATTTCGCCGTCGGACCTCAAACATATCGACAAACCCGACTGGATCGACCCGGCCAAAGGCCAGCCCACCTTGGCGCTGTTCAGCGTGGTCGACGACCGCAGCGGCGCCGCTTATCAGGAATACCGCTGCATCTACGGCGAAGACGCGGAGTCGGCGCTGCGCTTTCTGTTCAACGCCATGGCGCCCAAGGCCGACGCCGCCTATCCCTTCCAGGGACGACCTCAAATGCTCTATCTGGATAACGGGCCGGTGGCGAAAAGCCGGGTGTTCCAGAACGTGATGCAGGCGCTTGGCATCGACTGGCAGACGCACCTGCCGGCCGGCAAGGACGGCACACGCACCACGGCCCGCTCCAAAGGCAAGGTCGAGCGTCCGTTCCGGACGGTCAAGGAAGCCCACGAAACCCTCTATCACTTTCATAAGCCGGAAACCGAGCAACAGGCCAACGAATGGCTGCTGCGCTACCTGCTGAACTACAACGCCCAGCGGCATCGTTCCGAAGCGCACTCACGGATTGATGACTGGCTGACCCATCTGCCCGCCGAAGGGCTGCGCGAAATGTGCACTTGGGAGCAGTTCTGCCGCTTCGCCCGCGAACCGGAACGGCGTAAGGTCGGCATCGATGCCCGTCTCAGTATTGATGGCACCCAGTATGAGGTAGAATCCGCCATGGCCGGCGAATCGGTCATCTTGCTCTGGGGCCTGTTCGACGACGAGCTGTTTGTCGAATTTGACGGCGAACGCTTCGGACCGTACCGACCGGTCTCAGGACCGATTCCGCTGCATCGCTACCGGGCCTTCAAACGCAGTCAGGCCGATCAGCGTGCTGCCCGCATCCGCTCATTGGCGGCTCAGCTCGGCTTGCCGATTGCGGCGCTGTCCGGCAACGATGTACGCCTGGCGGAGCCAGAGCTCCCGGCAACTATGCCCCGGCAACCGTTCGATGCCGAAGCGCACGAGTACCACTATCCAACGGTTGTTGCCGCCAAGCTGGCCATCGCCGACGAGCTGGCGACACCGCTGGCCAAACTGCCGCCCGAGGATAAAGCCTTCATCGACCAGGTTCTGGCCGAAACGCTGACACGCCGGATCGTGCTGGCGAAAGTCAGGGACTATTTCCGAGATAAAACAGGAGCACAGCATGCGGGTTGAAGTGATGCAGTATTACGGGCTGACGATGCCATTTAACCAGGCGGGCTATTATGAAACCGCCCACCACCAGGCGCTGATGAAGGACATCCGCGGGGCAATCCATGAAGGGCGGCTCATTGCACTCTGCGGCGTGGTCGGTAGCGGCAAAACGGTGATGCTGCGCCGTCTTCAGCGGCTACTGGAAGAGGAAAAGAAAGTAACCGTTTCCAAATCGTTGGCTGTCGATAAACACCGCATCAAGCTGGCCACCTTCATCGCGGCCCTGTTTTACGACCTGTCTACCGAAAAAAACGTGCGCATCCCCAGCCAGGGCGAAAAGCGCGAGCGTGACCTGCGAGAGCTGGTGCGCAAGAACAAACGGCCGGTGGCGCTGTTCGTGGACGAAGCCCATGATCTCAATGGCCATACCCTGACCGGCCTGAAGCGTCTGATGGAATTGGTCGAGGATGGCGATGGCCGGCTGTCGATCGTGCTGGCAGGACACCCCAAATTGCGCAATGATCTGCGCAAACCCACCATGGAGGAGATTGGCTACCGCACTGATGTGTTTTCTCTGGACGGCATCGCTGGCCATCAACGCGAATATATCCAGTGGCTGCTCACAACCTGCACCGACGGCCAGTCCGAAGCCGATCCCATGCTGACTGACGATGCTTTGGAGCTGTTAGCCGCCAAACTGCGCACGCCGCTGCAAATCCAACTGCACCTGACCTTGGCGCTCGAAGCCGGCTATCAGGCGGGCGAGAAACCTGTTCCGGTTGAAGTCGTCGAATCCATTCTGTCCCGCCATATTGATGATCTGGAACCCACGCTGACCCGGCACGGCTACCGTATCAAGGACCTGATGGAGCAATTGGATACGAAGTCCGCCGACATCAAAGCATTGTTCAACAACACGCTGGATCCGGTGCGGGCAACAGAGTTGCGAGAGAAAATGCTGCGGGCCGGGCTGCCCATTTGACGCCTGCGATAGTTGCAGATAATTTGAGCCCGAGAAAATCGATTGCAAGCCCGTGCGGGTAAATGCAAGCTCAGTGGCATTTAATGTGAGCCGGGCCGGATTTTCAGTCGCAGCTAATTCGAGCCGAAAAACGGGATAATTGCGAGCCCGGTCTTTTTTAAACGCGAGCCCTTACAATTAGGGGCGGAAATGTTTTTTTCCGGCTCAATGAGCGTTGTACGTAAACCAGGGAGTGATTCTAACAGGCGATAGAGCGATACTGGGATTCCTATTACTCGCCCACAGATACTGGCGATGTTCCCGCGAGCTGATCGACCAGGACGGTGGATCATCTGAGCGCCCACATGCCGATTAGGCCCAAGAGGCTCAGGCCGGCAAGGCAGATCACGACAAAGACCAGGCGCACCCACAACGTAACTAGGAACATGGCGGCATGGCCAAGGCTGTGGGCACAAGAAACAATCAAGCGATCTATGAACTCCACGGTTTTACCTCCGGCCACTGCCTGGCAGCGTGCAGCACACGCAGCACTCGCACTAGGTCGCCTGTCACGTCATAGATCAGGATGTAATTGTGGTGCGCTACCAGCTCGCGGGTGCCGGCAACACGGCCACGCCGGCCGAGGCCGGGATGATCGATAAGGCGGCCCGCTTTTTCTTCAAACAGTTCATCAAGGGCCAACGCGGCGGCTGGATTGTCCTGTGCGATATGTGCGCGAATTTCTCGCCTATCGGCGGCGGCCAAGCGTGTCCAAACTAACTTCACGATGCGGAGCCGGCCATTTTCCGCCGTGTCTCAGCGCGCCATGTCGCGGCCTCGGCCTCGACTTCCTCAGATGAAATCAGCTCGCCGGCGTTGGCCGAGTCCAGGCCCGCTTGCACTTGGCTGCGGAACCAGGCGTCATGCGCGGCCGCGTCCCGCTGCTGTTGCACGAAATCGCGCATGAAGTCGCGCAGGAGCTGCGCGACGTTGCGGTCGCGGGCCTTGGCTGCCGTAGCGAACTCGCTTTTTAGGCACTCATCGACCCGGAACGTAAAGGTTGTCTCGCGGCCTTGGCCGGTCTGGTTGTGGCTCATGGCGTTGCCCTCATGTGTTACAAGATAACTACATAATAGCACAATGCTGGGCGCGCTTAAATTGTCTTGCTGTGTCGCAAAACTCTCCAATTATGCAACACGCCGCCGCCTTCATTTTTTCCCTGGCGTTGAGACGTTGCATTTGTTTGTCGCTTAATTGGCGCGTATTATTTTGATATTTGCAACATTATGCCAGGGGAATATATATGAATATTGGTTATGCCCGCGTCAGCACCGACGCCCAGGACCTCACGAACCAGCGGGCCGAGCTGACGGCTACTGGCTGCACACGCATTTTTGCCGAGAAAATCACCGGCGCACATTCGCGGCGTCCGGAGCTGGAACGGATGATTGACCACCTGCGGGCGGGCGACGTGGTGACAGTGACCAGCCTCGACCGGCTGGCCCGCAGCACTCGCGACCTGTTGAACATCGCCGAACAGTTGCAGGTCATCGGCGCAGGCCTTCGCAGTCTGGCCGAGCCGTGGGCCGACACGACCACGCCGGCGGGCCGCATGGTGCTGACCGTGTTCGCCGGTATCGCCGAGTTCGAGCGTTCGCTAATCATCGACCGCACCAGACGCGGTCGTGACGCGGCAAAAGCCCGTGGCGTGCAATTTGGCCGCCGCTCTGTCCTTACCCCTAGCCAGGTCGAACATGCCCGCGATCTGCTAGCCGAGGGCCGTCCGGTGACCGAAACGGCCGGACTACTGGGCGTACATCGCGCGACGCTTTATCGAGCATTGCACAACCGGGACAAACAAATTTTAGCCGCTAAAAGCAGATCATAGAAAGTTCTTTTAATATTAAAAAATATCCAAAAATAGCACTAATCCTATTTACAGCTCCCGCGCCGAGATGGTATGGTTAGCACTATCGTTTAATATCCTTATGAGGTGCTAATGTGATTATTACGGTAGGAAATACCAAGGGCGGCGTCGGGAAAACTACGCTGGCCGTCCAACTCGCCATCGCCCGTGCTCTGGCCGGGCGCGATGTGTGGCTGATCGACGGCGACCGCCAGGGAACGGCTGCGGCCGCCATCGCCGCGCGGGCCGAGAGCGGCCGCCAACCGGGGATTGCCTGCGCACAATACGCAGACGGCCCGGCCCTGCGCGGCCAGGTGCAGCAGCAGCGGGAAAAGTGGGAGGAAATCATCATCGACGCTGGCGGCCGCGATTCAACGGCTCTTCGGGCGGCGCTGGTGTTATCCGATGTGCTGCTGGTGCCGTTTGCGCCGCGTTCCTATGACGTTTGGGCGCTCGATGACATGGCGGCATTGGTGGATGAGGCGCGGAGCGTGCGCGACGGCCTACGCTGCTATGCCGTGATGAATCAGGCCGACCCTGGCGAACATTCGGCCGACAACGCCGACGCCGCCGCCGCCGTGGCCGAGGTGCCGCAGTTCGAGTATCTGGCGGCCCCGATCCGGCGGCGCAAAGCATTCAGCAATGCCGGCGGCGCGGGCCTGGCCGTGTCCGAGCTGGCTCCACGCGACCCCAAAGCGGTCGCCGAGATTGAAGCCCTTATTTCATATCTTTTTAATATCCAAAAAATCGCATAACAGGAGTGTTTGTAATGGCAATACAGCGTAAACCAAAGTCAAAGTCTGAGGCGGCCGAGGACGCATTTATCCAGGGCGCACCCGATGCCAAGACCGAAGCCACACCGGCGGGCGTCTATGAAAAAGGGCTTCCTAAGGGCAACAAAAGACAGATCACGTTGACCATTGCGCCCGAGCTGCTGCGCAAGGTCGATGAGGTGGCGAAACGAACCGGCCAGGCCCGCGCCGCCGTCATCAATATGGCGATTTTCAGAGCATTAGAAGGCGATATATTTCAGAGCTAAATAATTCATAAAGAATATGAAATTAATATACGAGGAATATTTATGACTAAGAAGACGCAGGCCAAAGGCGGAATCATCCTGACCGAGCAAAACCAAAAATTAATTTTGGCCGGCGTGGAGATTGCCACCAACCCGCCGACAGGCGACGACATGGCGTTCACCCATGCGGTGCTTTGCCAAGTTGGCCTGCCGCGCTCGAAGGTTGACGGCCGCGAGTTCATGCGCCAATCCGGCGCGGCCTGGGTCAATGTGCAGGCCGGCTATCTGGACGAGGGTAAGGGGCCAGTGCTGCAACCCATCCCCTACGGCGTCATGCCGCGTCTGGCCTTGGCTTGGGTGTCCAGCTACGCCAAGCGTGACAACACGCGGGAAATACCCATCGGAGACAGCGCGGCTGAGTTCTTGCGGCTCATGGGCATGGACGACCAAGGGACACGTTACACCACCTTGCGCCGCCAAATGCACGCCCTGGCCGCCTGCCGCCTGCAACTTGGATTCAAGGGGCGCACTTACAACGGCCAGCCCGTCGAACAGTTCGATGCCTGGCTGGCGAATGGCGAGGCGCAGCAGCAGTCACTTTGGCCCGGCATGATGGTTCTGTCAGAGGGCTATTTCAACTCGCTGATGGATAGTGCCGTGCCTCTCGACAATCGCGCCCTGATGGCCTTGAAAGGCTCTGCGCTTGCGCTGGACGTTTACACCTGGCTTGCCCACCGGCTGCACCGCATCGAGGGCAGGGGGGTAACGCTGCACTGGAAGGCGCTACGTGAACAGTTCGCCCAGGAATACACCGGGAAAGACGCAGACAAGGATTTCAAGAAGGAATTTTTGCCCGCGCTCAAGAAAGTGCTGGCCGCCTATCCGCAGGCGAGGGTGAAGCCCGTCACCGGCGGCGTGCTGCTGATTGGCTCGCCGCCCCCCATCCCCTACAAGGGCGGCCCCACGGTTTAGCTAAACTCCGATACATCGCCCCCCCCTCTCTACACCGCATCGGCTGCCGAGATCGAGGCGGCCACGCTGCTTCTGCTCTCACCAGCAAGAGAACCGCCCAGGAAGCCGCCAATGGTGGATAAACCCTGTGGATAGCGGCACTTATCCACGTTAAATCGCCCCCCCCTAGTTCGTTAAATCGCCCCCCCCCTAAACCGGTTTTCGTCGTTAAATC
>Ga0208626_1000061_pt1 | contig 55927 bp, 57 predicted proteins | sample LakWasMet10_HOW4_2_FD_183860 | JGI IMG/M metagenome (GOLD analysis project Ga0208626, IMG submission 183860) | Freshwater sediment methanotrophic microbial communities from Lake Washington under simulated oxygen tension - Sediment Metagenome... | ecosystem: Environmental > Aquatic > Freshwater >... | reverse complement strand
AAATGAGTAGTATTTGATTTTTATATTCACAGTTGAATATTAGATTGATAGGCACAAGCACCAAGGAACAAGTTTTAGTAAATAGACTTTGAGTGGAAGATATTGGGCACAGAGTGGGCACAAAAAAGCCAAATGAGTGAATACAATTTTGGCTTATCTTATTAAATATGTAAAATATGGCGCGCCCAAGATGATGAAAGTGGGCGCTGGGACATATCTGTTTTACTGTCTTGATTGGCTCACTAGCAAGAGCAAAACTAAGAGCTGATTAGAGTTGATTTTACTATTCTAAATATAGCCAAATTGATGAAGTGTGTCTGAAAAATACCCTTTATTTATTTTTACCAAAAATATAGCCAAGAGCCAATGTAATTACAGGCATGAAAATTGACCAAGCTGCTTTGATGTCATCAATTAAGTTTCCTGAGTAATCATTTTTGCAATACACAGGCCTAAAATATATCGCAAGTGATAAAAGACCTCCGATAATAAAACTCCATCGTATTGTTACCCAAATGATTGAGTTCTTTGCGTCATCCCCAGTTCCGATGGTTCCAGCAATCGCGCCAAGTTCAGAGGGGCTCCCTTTTTGAGATCTCTTTGTAATTTTCGCTCCATCTTTATTTAGATCACTTGCACCTGGAGCTGTCAGCTTCATATTTGATCCCCCAAATAAAGAGCAAATTCGACACGCCTCTTATTTTCTGCACTATTTGCAGTAGATACAAAATATGTAATGAATAGTTTTCTATTATCCTGTTCCCCTATTTCTAAAGGAGTGTATAAACCTTCACCTAACGAATTGGTGTGATTATATAGATTGAAAATTAGCTTTTTTTGACCATCTATACTTGTTTCGTATCTGGCACGACCTGTGTCATCTGCAATAAATTTGAATTCAATAACCATATCATCAAACTCAACTTCTATTTTAGGTTGGTCTATGTGTACAAATCCAGAAAAGATAAGTTCTTTCCCTCCGGCTTTAACGCCCAAATTCATTGATCCTACCAATTTGGTGTTCATTTAGTTTTTCCAATTATGAGTAAAAAGATTTAATTTTCCCCCCCCGTTCATGTAACACGGGGGGCTATAAATACATTAACAATAAATAATACTAGCATGATTGACGGAATGAAGGCACGGCAGCGACAGCGACGCGCACCAATCACACAATCATGCAATGATGTAAGATGGTCGAGCAGATGATTAAAATGTAATTGGAGAACACCTCATGCACGTTGCACTCTATGCTCGCGTTTCTACCGTTAGACAAGCTGATAACGATCTATCAATTCCAGATCAGTTGAGACAGCTTAATGAATGGTGCAAAGCCAACGGGCATTTAGTCGTGCATGAGTATGTCGAACCTGGCGCATCTGCCACCGATGATAAAAGACCAGTATTCAAGCAACTCATCAATGATGCCATGCAAAAGCCGCCAGCCTTTGAAGCCATCATTATTCATAGCCTGTCCCGTTTCTTTCGGGATGGTATTCAGTTTGGTGTCTATGAACGCAAGCTCATTAAAAACAAGGTTCAGATCATTTCCATTACACAACCCACCAGCGATGATGCTGGCGGTGAAATGATGCGCAGGATCATTAACTTATTCGACGAACATCAATCAAAAGAGAACTCAAAACACACTTCACGCGCCATGAAAGAAAACGCGCGTCAGGGTTATTTCAACGGATCAAAACCGCCGTTTGGCTATCTTGCAGCCACAACAGAAACAGTAGGGAGTCATGGGCGTAGAAAGAAGAAATTAGAGATCAACGAAGCCGAAGCTGGAATCGTGCGCATGATCTACGATCTCTATTTAAATGGATTAGGCGGAAAATCTTTTGGTGTTAAAGAGATAGCAAAGCACCTTACAGAAAAAGGCTTGCTGATGCGAGGTAAATCATGGCGCATGCAAAAGGTACATATTGTGCTGTCTGATACGCTCTATATGGGCGATTACTATTTCAACGTCATAGATTCAAGAACAAGACAAAAGCGACCACCAACCGAGTGGGTCAAAACTAATATACCAGTGATCATAGATGCGGCGTTGTTTGAACGCGTGCGCGCAAAGCGTCAGCTGCGCACACCCGATCAAACACCACCGCGTATTACAACATCACCGACATTATTAACAGGACTGCTCAAATGCGGAGTATGTGGTGGCAGCATGACCTTAGTCACCGGAAAAAGCGGACGCTATAAATACTATAAATGCACTACACGGCAGAACAAAGGTAATCACGCTTGTTCTAGCGGTAACCATCCAATGGAGGCTACGGATCAACAGGTGCTTAATAAACTCGCTGATAAGGTATTTACGCCTGAACGTGTGCATAGCATGATGACTTCGTTGCGCAAGCGCATTAAAAGCAGCAAAGACACGCAGCAGCAACGTGTCAATGAACTGAGTCGCCAGTTAAAAGCAGTAGAGGAACGCCAGCATCGGCTTTTAGATGCCATTGAAACAGGCGTCGTCGATCTTGATGAGACCGTCCAACGTCGTGCCCAGCAGCTCAAGTCGGCGCGAGAGGCACTATTGATAGAACAAGCAGGGGTTCGACGTGAACATTCCCTCCCTGTAGACCAGCTCAAGGCCAGCCAAGTAGAAGCGTTTGCCAAGACCTTAAAAGCCAAGCTGCTTGCCAAAGACTCTGCAATCGCAAAAAGCTACCTGAATCTATTAGTCGATGAAATTGTAGTGAAAGATAACACTGCCACAATGAAAGGCAGCTATGGTGCGTTAGCGCATGCGGTAACGATAGACGATAAAAAAGTGGGTCACCTGAAACAAGTGCCCACTTCTATATCTGTTTGGTGCGCCCGGCGGGATTCGAACCCACTACCCTCGGCTTCGGAAACCGATACTCTATCCAAATGAGCTACGGGCGCGTATAAACAACAGGTAGCGCATTATAACAAACAGAATCGCTGTGTGCGTTATTAGCGTCCGGCATTTTTCGTATCGTTTAATTGCTTTATTTCACGTATTTGATTTCTGTCTGAATTTTTAGCCTTTTTGCCTTAATCTAAAGTGCAGGTATAATAATTTCTTTACTAATTTTTATCTGGGAATGAACTGTAATGAGCAATGTAAATAGCGACGAAAAAGGCTATTCATTTGGACAAATCGTACTTGCCTCGGTTGTAGGTATTGTAGGTGTTGTCCTATTTGTTTTGTTGGTAGCAAAGATTTTTGGTGTAACTGACACGATTGATGTTGCTGAACCGACAGCAGCCGTTTCTCAGGTTGAAGAAAATATCAAGCCTGTTGCCGTAGTTGAAGTTGCGGCAGCAGGGGCAACTTCAGGCGCTGAAAAAAGCGGTGAAGAAGTGGTTAAAGCTGTGTGTTCCATGTGTCATGCCGCTGGTTTGATGAATGCACCAAAAATTGGTGATAAGGGTCAATGGCAGCCACGTATTGCGCAAGGTTATGAAACACTGATCAAGCATGCCATCGAAGGTATCCGTACCATGCCGGCACGTGGCGGTAATCCTTCACTGACTGATGGTGAGGTTGCAAGTGCGGTGGCCCATATGGCAAATGCATCTGGTGCAAATTTCAAAGCGCCTGCACCAAAGGCAGCTGAAGAAAAACCGGCAGAAGCCGCAGCGGCTCCAGCTGCTGAAGCGAAAGCTGCAGAGCCGGTTGCAGCGGCTGCTCCGGCAGCTGCAGGTAAAAGTGGCGAGGAAGTATATAAAGCGGTATGTTCCATGTGTCACGCAGCTGGTTTGATGAATGCCCCTAAATTTGGCGACAAAGCACAATGGGAGCCACGTATCAAGCAAGGTTACGATACATTGGTGACTCATGCGAATAAAGGTATTCGTACCATGCCTGCAAAAGGCGGCAATCCAGGCCTGAGTGATGCTGAAGTTGCGGGTGCCGTGAAATATATGGCGAATGCAGCAGGTGCAACATTCTAATCTTTTAGGTTAGTTTTAGCGTACCATTGGGAAAAGCCACTTAATAGTTAAGTGGCTTTTTTCTTGATAATGCTTTTGGTGGATTTTAAATGGTGACTGTACGTGGCTACATACGCAATAGGTGATATTCAGGGTTGTTATCATGCATTCATGGCGCTGCTGGAACGCATAGATTTTGATGAACAGTCTGACCGCTTATGGCTGGTGGGCGATCTGATCAATAGGGGCAGCGGTTCTCTGGAAGTGCTGCGCTGGTGCTACGCACACCAGGATTGCCTGACGGTTGTACTCGGTAATCATGATTTGCATGCCCTGGTAGTGGCGGAGGGGATTGTTGCTGCGCATAGAGGTGATACTTTAGATGCGTTGCTGGCAGCGCCTGACAGGGATGCTTTGCTGTACTGGCTGCGCCATCAGCACCTCATCTATCAGGAAGGTAACCATTTGATGGTTCATGCTGGTTTACTGCCACAGTGGACAGCAGAGCAGGCACTTGGCTATGCAGCTGAAGTTGAAAGGGTACTGCATGGTGAGAATTACCTGGATTTTCTAAGGCACATGTACGGCAATTTGCCTGATCATTGGAGTGAGGATCTGAGTGGGGTGGATCGGCTGCGCTTGATTACTAACGCAGCTACGCGTTTGAGAATATGTTCTGCAGAAGGAAAGATGGAGTTTAAATTCAAGGGCGAACTGCAGGATATTCCGGCTGGTTATATTCCCTGGTTTGATGTACCGGACAGGGCTACAAAGGATACGCAGGTAATCTTCGGACATTGGTCTGCGCTTGGGCTGCAGCAGAGGGAAAATATTTACGCACTCGATACAGGATGCCTGTGGGGCGGTAAGCTGACAGCGATGAATATTGAAACCAAGGCGGTCGTGCAGGTTGACTCACACCCATCGGATCAGCCTATTAATTTAAAAGCTATAAAGAGCTAGCTGTTCTAAAGCCGGGTGTGGCAGGGCTAATAGTCCTTGGCGTTCCACTCACAGTGCCAGCTGCTGGCGTATCAATTTTTCTATGTGTAAAGTCAGCTCGCGGCGGTCTTGCTTGGCTACATCTTCAACGGTAATCGGTTTAAGGAAATGCAACTCAATCACGGGCTGTTTCTGCGAGAGTATTTTCTGCATGGATTGTATCAGGGTCGTTTCCCCTGCATAAGCTACATCAATATTTACCCCGCCTTCCGGATGTGGATAGCGAATGGCCACTGGCCGGATGCTTGCCCGCGCTTCAATCGCCGCCTGTATCAGGCTGCTTTTGAACGGATGCAGAACGCTGCCGTCAGTAGTGGTGCCCTCAGGAAACAGGCACAGGTTGTCACCGGCCTGCAAGCTCTGAACCGCAACGTCAATCGTACGTTTCGCATCACGCTTCTTGCTGCGGTCAATAAAGAGTGTATTGGCCCGGCTGACCAGATAGCCAAAAACAGGCCAGTTCTGGATCTCGGTTTTTGCAATAAAGCGCAGCACAATAATGCTATTGATGGCATGTATATCTGACCAGGAGATGTGGTTTGCCACAAACATTGTTGTTGTGAGCCGGGTGTCTTTTGCAGGAATATAGCCGTGGCTGCTTACGCGCAGATTAAAAGCCGCCAGCAGATTTCTGCACCACCATTGAATCAGGCGTGACTTAAAGGATTTTCCTGATAGCGGCAAGACCACAGTGGCGATGGTTAGGCCCAGCAGGGTATGGGCGACGATACGGCCAACCCGGAAATACCTGGTCACTTTTGTCGTTGGGGATAGATCTGTTTTTATGGTCTGCAAAGCTTCAATAACGATACTTCCCGTCATTTATTTCATAAAATGGCTGGCGTATCTTGGGTTGATTCTAGATATCGGTAACATTACCAGCATATCCGCCGTGTTGAAATAGGGATCCCAAGCTGGTTCGCCGCAAATATAGGCGCCCAGGCGTAAATAGCCTTTAATCAGCGGCGGGCAGGCAACCTGTAAATCGCAGTTTAATGAATGGATAGGTAGCGGGTTGTGTGCAAACACGCGGTATTCCAATGGGGATAAGTACTCGTCCTGCAGTTTGCTGTACAGGCTGGCTGCCAGATGGCCGCCATCAGACATGTTGATGCTGCCGCAGCCGATCATGTACTCGTAGTTGTGGATCTGCATATACTTGGCCAGACCAGCCCAGAGCATGGTAATCGTGCCGCCGTTGCGGTAATTCTGGTGTACGCAGGCGCGGCCAACTTCAACCGTGCGGTCAAACAGGTGTGCGATGCGGCTTAAATCAAATTCGCCCGCAGAGTAGTAGCCGCCAGCCTCATTGGCTTTTGACGGGATTAGGATACGGTAAGTGCCAATGACTTGATTGGTGCCGCTGTCGCGCACAATCAGGTGGTCGCAGAATTGGTCGAATCCGTCAATATCCAGGCCGCCTGTGCCTGAAAGCTGAGCGCCCATTTCTTCTGCAAAAACTTTGTAGCGCAGACGCTGCGCTTCTTCGATTTCCGCTTGTGTACGCGCAAGGCTCACGTAGAGCTTTCTTTGCGGCGCTGCTTGCTCGAGGCCAGGTTCTTTGTTGTTATCCGTTAATGAAATTACTTTACGCGGCATTAAATTATTCGCCATGATTTTCTCCTTTTTTGTGTAAGAGACTTTAATCGGCGGATATGAATAATTAATGACGGGGAGATGACTGTTTATTGACAGCGCGGGAAGTATGAAGCGTGACATGTAAAAGCCCTATTGACCTGACGATGCAGGGGCAATAGGGCTTGAGTTGATAAGGCGCAGCGGTTTAATTTATATCAGCAGTATTGACTGCTGCGTGTTGGCGGGCGTAATCAGTGTGAAACGCGTGTCACGCCGCCGCTTTCGAGAATGCGGACTTTTTCGCCGGCGTTAAACACTTCGTCTGCCTCTTGTACGATGGCAACCAAGCCGCCGCCATCCAGTTTTACGGTCAGCTCTACACCATCTTTACGTGTAATGCCTTCTTCAAGTGCTGACCCAGCCAAGCCGCCGGCTACCGCCCCTATCACAGCAGCGATTGCACTGCCTCTGCCGCCACCAACTGAACTGCCGGCTATGCCGCCAACAGCGCCGCCGGCTATCGTGCCGACCGGTGATTTGGTCCCTTCAAGTTTTACCTGGCGTACACTTTCTATGACGCCGGTTTTAACCGTCTGTACTTTGCGAGCTTCATCACGGCTATATACGCTGCCGGAATTAGAACTGGCGCAAGCCGCCAGTAATGCTGCCAATAAGCCCACTGCCAATAATCGAGTAATGCGCATGATTTAATTTCCTTTAATTTCTTTTTTTAATTTAACACTTACTATGACGTAGCTTAAACCCAAAAGTTTAAGCTGCCAATGTTATTTAAGCTGCCAAGGCTTTAAGAGGCCAAGGTTTCTTTCATTAAAGCCTGTGTGTAAATGGTTTCAATTTCCTCGCGTGATGGCGCGTGATTCTGTCCGCCACGGCTTGCGATTTTAATTGCACCCATCGTAGCGGCCAATCTGCCGCAGGTCGGCCAGTCCCAGTTCCGGACTATGCCATAAAGCAAACCTGCCCTGTAGGCATCGCCGCAGCCGGTAGGGTCGATTACCTGAGTGGCTTTAACGCATGGAATGTCATAGCGTTGACCGTCTGCATAAATCTGCGAGCCGCTACCGCCAAGCGTCACAATCAGCGCTTTTACCTTTTGAGCCAGTTCATCAAGCGTTAATCCGGTTTTATCCTGAATAATCTGTGATTCGTAATCATTCACGGCTAGATAGTCTGCCATTTCAATGAATTGCAGCAGTTCTTCGCCATTGAACATAGGCAGTCCCTGGCCTGGATCGAACAGGAACGGAATGCCCGCTTCAAAGCATTCACGTGCATGCTGGAACATACCGTCACGCCCATCAGGGGCAATGACCGCAAGGCTGACATCTTTGGCATCTTTTACGCTGTTCTGGTGTGATTCGACCATGGCGCCAGGGTGGAATGCGGTAATCTGGTTGTCGTCAATGTCCGTGGTAATAAACGCTTGCGCAGTAAAGCTATTGGCAATGGTTTTAATATGGTCTGAGCGCAAATTGTTTTTGTTAAGCCATGCGGTGTATGGGGCAAAGTCTTCGCCTGCGGTTGCCATAATAAGTGGCTTGCCATCGAGCAATTGCAAGTTGTAAGCGATATTGCCGGCGGTGCCGCCGAATTCTCTGCGCATTTCCGGCACATAGAACGCCACGCTAAGCGTGTGAATCTTGTCAGGCAGGATATGATTTTTGAATTGGTCTTGAAACACCATGATGGTGTCGAAAGCAAGTGAACCGCAGATGAGAGTGTGCATGAAAGTAACAAGCTAAGTTAAAACGCTCATTATCTTAGGTATTGCTGCGGTTCGGCAAGGAAAACGAAGCGGGCAGGTAATGAATCAGCGCGTCAATGAGCCATCAATCAGGATTTTTGCAGCTATTTTTGCATATTTAATTGCGTCTGAGCCGCGTTTCATCTGCTCGGCCTGCGCTGCGCCTTTGAATAGAAGTGATAGCTGCAGTGACAAACCATCAGCATCCTGAATGTTGGCTTCGTTAGCCAGTTGTTTGATGTACTCCTGGAACTGCATGGATTGCTCGGCAGAAAGCATGTGTACCGGGTTATCTTCTTTGGGGAATTCGGCTGAAGCCTTAATAAAACCAATGCCGTTGAACTCAGGTGCTGTAATCCATTCTTCAATGTAATCGAACAGTTTCTGTAATTTTTCGGCGGGGTGTTTTGCGTTGGCGTTCAGTTTGTCGTTGAGCCAGGTCTGGAAATCCTGATGGCCTGTTTTTAGCACTTCGAGTATCAGCAACTCTTTGCTGCTGAAGTATTTATAGAGCGTCATCTTGGTGGTGCCCGCAGTGGCCACGATGGTGTCTACTCCGGTCGAGTTGATGCCCTGCGTTTGGAACAAATCGCTTGCAGTGCTAAGTATTTTTTCACGTAAGCCAGACATGCTGTTGATTATACTAATCGGTATACATATATTGCAACAGTTATTTTCTCATTTGTCGAGGGCTTATTTTGATGCCGCCATGAGCATGGGCGTGAAGTTGCAGCGAACCTTCTCCAGGTAGAAATTGGCAACGCCAAGATCGGCCAGATCTGTGGGAAGTTTGCCGCCGACTACATTTTCAAGATAAATAGACTTGTGTTTATCTGGAATCTGAAGCGCTTCGGGAAACTGGCAGGTTCCCTGGCGCATTTGTTCGTATTTGGCGTACATCCTCGAAGCGTCGATTGCGGTCAGTGCTTTGCTTTGGTTTTCTGCAGCATTCACCGTGCTGTTATCGATAGGCTGTTCAGTTTGTGCAAGCTGGGCCTGAGCGCTGCGACTGTGCATGAACATGGGCGCCCATATTGCGGCGGCACCGATCAGCATCACCATGCTGGCGGCTACGCCGTAAAGTACGGTGCGCGATCCTTTCAGGTTTGCAGCAAGCCCAGTTTTCTGCGTCTGGGCCTGAATCAGGGCATTTGCAACTTTTTTGGCATGAATCAGGCTGTTGCTCTCGGGCTGCGCAATTGCGTGCCGTGCGGCATTCTGTGCAATCAACACGATATGTTCTGCGAGCAGCTCGGGATTTTCCGCCCCCAGCAGTCTGGCTTGGTCAAGACAGTAACTAACCAGGGGCAGGCTTGACGCGCCAAGTGTAACCGAGGTTTGCTCAAAGCTGGGCGCTTTTAACCAGTCGTGCAGGATGTCAAACAAAGCCAGTAATCTGCCCTGCGGTGTTTTGCTGGACTTTGCCAGCATGTTGATTAGCCAGGGCGAGTCGAATATTTCCATGGATTGCGATGATTTAGTATGAATATGATTAAAAAGGTTTTACCACGACAAGAATCACAACCGCAGCCAGTACCAGAACTGGTACTTCATTAAACCAGCGATACCAGATGTGGCTGTGCTTGTTTTGATCCCGACTGAAATCAGCCAGCAGCCTGCCGCAATACCAGTGATATGCCACCAGCACGGCTACCAGTGTGAGTTTGGCATGCATCCAGGCGCCACTGATGCCATAGCCTAGCCACAACCATAGGCCAAATCCCAATGCCAGCAAGGCTAAAGGCAGCATGAAACGGTAGAGCTTTCTCTCCATGAGTTTTAGCCGCTCGGAAACTGCATAATCCGGACTGTGGTTGGAAACTACCATCGCGTGATTGACAAACAGCCGCGGAAGATAAAACAAACCGGCGAACCAGCTGGTGACGAAAATAATATGTAGCGATTTAACCCAAAGCATCTAGAGGCTCAATTCTTTGTTCAGCAGTTTTTGGAGTGCGTTAAAGTCAAGCTCGCCTATGGTGTGCTGCAGTAGATATCCCTGTTTGTCGTAAATAAACGCTGTAGGCGTGAGGCTCACTTTTCCAAAGCTGTTGATGATTTCTGCTTTGCTGTCATGCGTGACTGGAAAAGGTAGAGCTTGGGCTTTGCTGTAATTCAATACTTGTGAAATCTGGTCGTAGGGCATGGCAACCGCAATGATTTCAAAGCCTTTTGGGTGGTATTGTCTGTAAGTATTAATTAGTTCAGGCATTTCCTTGATGCAGCCAGGGCAATCTGTTGCCCAGAAATTTACCAGTACGACTTTATCTTTTAATGAGGCCATGGATATCTGCTTGCCATCAATGGTGTTGAAGGTAATATCCGGTGCAGCAGGCTTGTTGTTCAGCTGTAGTGCCAGAAATACGAGCAGAGCAATGATAATCGCTGGTAATATTGATTTCTTTAATAAATTATTCATATAGTCAGTGTAACGTTTTCCATTAATTCGTCTAGCGTAATTATTTGCAATTGAGGGAATTTAATCTGTTTGATTGCCATCTAATAACCATGCAGTGCTTGCGCTTATTTGCGAATGCATGGCATGTTATAATAATCTTTTAATAGCCAAGCTATTTATCAAAATTAAATGAACGCACCAATATCCAGTCATCTTCTTAACGCAGAACACAAGCCTGCGGCGCGTCTGCGCGAAATCCCCTACAACTACACCTCTTTCTCTGACCGTGAAATCGTGATTCGGTTTCTTGGTGAAGAAATATGGGACATTTTAAATGAATTGCGCGGTGTCCGTAAAACCGGCCGTTCTGCGCGCATGCTGTTTGAAGTGCTGGGCGATTTGTGGGTCGTGTCGCGCAACCCTTATCTGCAGGATGATCTGCTGGAAAACCCCAAGCGCCGCAAAGCGCTGGTAGATGCTTTGCATCACCGTATTGCTGCAATTGATGAGCGCAGTGCTGGCAATGCGAAAGTGCTGAAGCTGGTGGTTGCTGCACGTCAGGCAGTCACCCAGTTTGAGAATGAGTTCAAGCAGACCGCGAACCTGCGTAAAAAAGCATTTGCCAAGCTGGCTAAAATCACGCGCAAAGACAATATCAAGTTTGATGGCTTATCACGTGTATCTCATGTGACCGATGCTACTGACTGGCGTGTTGAATATCCATTCCTAGTGCTGACTCCGGATACGGAAAAAGAGATTGCAGCAATGGTCCGTGCTTGTATCGAGTTAGGGCTTACTATCATCCCACGCGGCGGTGGTACTGGGTACACTGGCGGCGCAATTCCTCTCACGCCGTTATCTGCGGTGATTAACACAGAGAAGCTGGATCAGCATACCGGCGTGCAGATGCGCACCTTGCCAGGTGTTGCGCGCCAGGTGGCAACTATTGAGTGCGGTGCCGGCGTGGTGACGCGCCGTGCGATGGAAGCAGCTTCAGATGCCGGCCTTGAGTTTGCCTGCGACCCTACCAGTGCCGATGCCTGCTGTATCGGCGGTAACGTGGCGATGAACGCTGGTGGTAAAAAGGCTGTGCTATGGGGAACTGCTTTAGATAACCTGGCTTCATGGCGCATGGTGACGCCGGATGGTGACTGGATGGAAGTTGAGCGTCTGGATCACAACCTGGGCAAGATTCACGATATTGAAACCGCGCGTTTCAAAATCAGCCGTTACAGCGAAGATATGAAAACGCTGCTGGCTGAACCTGAGATTCTGGAAATCCCTGGCCCTAGCTTCCGTAAAGTAGGCTTGGGTAAAGACGTGACAGATAAGTTCTTGTCTGGTTTGCCGGGTATACAGAAAGAAGGATGTGATGGCCTGATTACCAGTGCGACATTCATTCTGCACCGCATGCCCAAGCATGTACGCACGATTGCCCTGGAATTTTTCGGCAACGTTGCACATGCAGTACCGGCAATTGTAGAAATCAAAGATTATCTGGATGCCACTGCCAAACAGGCACCAGCCGTGATCATGGCTGGTCTTGAACATATGGATGAGCGCTACATCAAGGCGGTAGGTTACGCGACTAAAGCTGCGCGCCAGCAGCGCCCGAAAATGGTGCTGATCGCGGATATCGCATCTGACGATGAAAATGCTGTCGGTGAAGTGGCCTCTGCCATGGTGCGTATGTGTAACGCCCGTAACGGCGAAGGTTTTATTGCGGTATCAAGTGAGGCGCGTAAGAAGTTCTGGCTGGACCGTTCCCGCACGGCGGCAATCGCCAGACATACCAATGCATTTAAAATCAATGAGGATGTAGTGATTCCGCTGCCGCGCCTGGGTGATTATTCTGACGGCATCGAGCGCATCAATATTGATTTGTCTATCAACAATAAGCTCAAACTTCTGGATGCGATTGAAGCATTCATGCAAAGCGAGTTGCCGTTGCAGCCTGATGAAGATGGCAACGTAGATGCCCACATGGTGAAGAGCAAGCAGGAAATGGCTTTGCGTCTGATAGGCGAGTTACGCGAACGCTGGAGTTTTGTACTGAATAACCTGGATGCTCCGGTTTCGGCTTTGGGCGATGCAGGTGCCGGTTACGCCCAGTATGAAAATATATTCCGTGCCGTACAGTCTTACGATTTGCGCATCTCATGGAGGCGCGAGCTTAAACGTCCGATGGCCGACATATTTGCCGGTCGTGAATACCAGAAGATTCTTGAGCGCTGCGACGAAATTCACAAGCAAGTATTGAAGAGCCGCGTATTTGTTGCCTTGCACATGCATGCGGGTGACGGTAACGTACACACCAATATCCCGGTGAACTCTGATGACTATGGCATGATGCAGGATGCGCATGCGGCTGTAGCCAGGGTGATGGCATTGGCGCGCAGCCTGAATGGCGTGATTTCAGGTGAGCATGGTATCGGTATTACCAAAATGGAGTTCCTGGATCAATCGACGATTGATAGCTTTACCACTTACAAAAACCAGGTGGACCCGAATGGTCACTTTAATAAAGGTAAGTTACTGGCGGGTTCCGGTCTGGAAAATGCTTATACGCCGAGCTTCGGCTTGCTGGAGCAGGAATCCATCATCATGGAGCAGTCAGCCATTGGCGAAATCGCCGATGACATCAGCGACTGCCTGCGCTGCGGCAAGTGCAAACCGGTATGTACTACGCATGTGCCACGTGCAAATCTGCTGTATAGCCCGCGTAACAAGATTTTAGCCACATCCTTGCTGATTGAGGCTTTCCTGTATGAAGAGCAGACCCGTCGCGGCATTTCCATCAAACATTTTGATGAGTTCAATGATGTGGCAGACCACTGTACGATATGCCATCGCTGCGAAAAACCATGTCCGGTAGATATCGACTTCGGTGATGTTTCAATCAAAATGCGTAACTTCCTGCGTGAGCAGGGCAAAAAACAATTTAATCCCGGCACAGCCGTGGGCATGGCATTCCTGAATGCCAAAGATCCGGCGACGATTAAATTATTGCGCACCGTGATGATCAACTGGGGTTACAAGGCGCAGAACCTGGCGCATACGCTGGCTAAGCGGTTCGGTTTGCTGCGTGATAAGAAACATCCGCCGGCAACTGTAGGCAAAGCGGAGATCAAGGCGCAGGTGATTCATTTTATCAATCGCCCTATGCCCAAGAAAATGCAGTCTAAAACCTCACGTGCGATGCTGGGCGTTGAAGATGACCATATGATTCCGGTGATCCGTAACCCGCAAAAGGTGACCGAGGATTCTGAGGCAGTGTTTTACTTCCCGGGCTGTGGTTCAGAACGATTGTTCTCAAACGTAGGCCTGGCAACTCAGGCCATGCTCTATGAAGTAGGCGCGATTACAGTATTGCCGCCAGGATATCTATGCTGCGGTTATCCGCAAACTTCAGCGGGTAATCATGACAAAGGTCAGGAAATCACGGCAGATAACCGTGTGCTGTTCCACCGCGTCGCGAATACACTCAATTACCTGGATATTAAAACGGTGATCGTATCTTGCGGTACCTGTATGGATCAGCTGCAGAAATATGAGTTCGAGAAGATATTCCCGGGCTGCCGTTTGTTGGATATCCATGAATACCTGATGGAAAAAGATATGCGCCTGCAGGGCGTTACCGGTACCCGCTACATGTACCATGACCCATGCCATACGCCGATGAAGACCTACAAACCGTTAGAAGTCACCAACAAGCTGATGGGGCAGGATGTGCAGCTGAATGATCGCTGCTGCGGCGAGAGCGGTACATTTGCTGTAGCGCGGCCTGATATTGCTTCACAGGTGAAAATGCGCAAACAGGAAGAGCTTGAAAGCGGTATGGCCAAAATGGGCTTGACCGTAGGTAAACCTGAGGAGTCCGTGAAAATACTGACTTCATGCCCAAGCTGTCTGCAGGGCTTGTCACGTTACGGTGAAGATACCGGTATTGAAGCCGACTATATTGTCGTTGAAATGGCTAAACATATTCTGGGCGAGAACTGGATGCAGGACTATGTGCATAAAGCCAATAATGGCGGCATAGAGAAAGTGTTGTTGTAACCATTAAGGCCATCTCATGATGGCCTTAACTTTTTATAAGGGAGATGCAATGAACCGTTTATTAAAAAATATCCTGATCAGCCTGCTGGTTGCTTTCAGTCTGGCTGCCTGCAAACAGGCGCAGGAAGACAGTGCAGAAGCAGCAAAAGAAACCATTACAGAAATGAAAACTAACACGATCGATGCGGCTAAAGATGCTGCAGCCGACGCAGAGCGTGCGGCAAGTGATATTGCCAAAGCAGTAGAGCAGGTAGATGCTTCTGCGCCTCCGGCAGAAAGCGCAGATAAATAGCGGCAGGTGCAGGCCTGAAACGCACAGGCACTATATTGTACTGACATAAAAATCCAATCATTGTTTAAATGGCAGCAGCTACATTGCTGCCATTTAAACAATCCTTACAAAAATACTAGGTTAATGCACGATTCAGTTCATTACGCACGGTAATTATGCATAATCCATCCGCTTCGAATGCTGCGGAATAACACCGTGAGTTCGCCTCGGAGCCAATAATGGCGGCGTTCAGCAGGCGCTGCCACTTGTCATATATCTTTCATTATTAAGTCTCGAAACTGTCATTGGCATAAATTATGCTGCTATACCAATGCAGTACCCATCAATTTGATGATTAGGAGACCCAAAATGAAAAGTTTATTGAAGCGAGCGCCATTGTTATTGAGTACGGTTCTGGCGGCCGGTGCGTTAACGGTATATGCAAAATCCAGCCCGACTTTTGACATACATACCAGCGTCATTTCAAAAGCGGCACAAAGTGAAAAAGGCGTGATTCTGGTCTTGACGGAGCGCGGTGAAATTGCAGCAGAGGCAGCTTATCTGCTGCTGGCGCAAATCAATCAGAATCAAGGCTATGCACCTTTACTGCTGGCAGTCGAGAATGAAAAGATTGCAGGCTACAAAACTGCATTGAACCTGCCGGATGCATCACTGCCTGCTGTGATTTTTTTCAGTAAATCGGGTAAAGAAATTGCCCGTGTCGTATCTGCAAAATCTGCCATGACTAAATATGCGCAGTCGCAGGATCGTGTGAGTTAGCATGAGTTGTTCAGATAAATAGGGCGGTAATCCCCATCATATTGTTACCGCCTTATTGAATTTTATTAGTTGTTAAATAGGCAGGAATACCGCAGTAGCGAGATTCTGCATCACACGCGAAATAAATCGCTGGGATTTTTCAGCAAGTGAAATCGCATATAGATCCGTACGGCCGATTATTTTGCCGAACTCTCGCTCAAATGATAAGTTTTTCTCCGCATCGTTCATTTCGTTTGTCAGCAAGTAAAGCGTGCCATCATGTTTGCGCGCATTCGATAACTTCCAGGCGGCAATTTCAATATTTCTCGCTACATTGTAGATCCGCTGCGGATCAATGCTGTCCGTCAGGTAGAAATCAGTTTTGTCATTATGCGCTTTGAGCAGCATGGTATGCAGCCCGATAATGAACGATAGCACGCGGTCTCCATGGTATTCAGGCTTGAATGCCTGGAAAATGGCGTCTGTGGTTTGCAGGTTGTTGATTTCTTCAAGCTGATACTGGTGCTGCGCACCGCCATCAAACACCCATGTCGCCATTTTATCTGCAGAATCAGACGTGCTTTTTTTAAGTTCGCCGGGATTGCGTTTGTAAAGTTTCAACATTAGCGCGCGCAGGCTTTCTGTATTCTCACGTATTTCTACATCAGCCATGCGATCAAAGTCGCTTTTACCCAGCTGATTGATCGTGCTACGATCCTGCTGCTGCGGAACGGATTTCTTTGGTGTCTTGCCTGATTCCGGGATAGTTGAGCAGCTGACCTGAGTAAAAGCGAGTAATGCGATGAGGATAATCCAGAAAAAGGTCTTCATGACTTAAGCGGCTCCGGTGTTAATTCATGATCGTTATTTTTTGATAATTCGCGATTCAGGGAAAATGGCGCTAAAAGTGCTGCCTTTGCCAGGTGTACTCCTGATTTCGAGCTTGGCCTGATGACGGGTCAGGATATGTTTTACGATAGAAAGTCCCAATCCTGTGCCGCCGGTTTCGCGGCTTCTGCTGCGGTCAACACGATAGAAGCGCTCGGTCAGCCTGTCAATATGCTGTTGTTCGATACCGATGCCGTTGTCGCTTACGCTGAATACAGCTAGCTTGTTGCGTGGCTGCCAGCTGATGCGGATTTCGCCACCTTCCGGCGTATAGCGTACTGCATTGCTGACAAGGTTGCCGAGAGCGCTATGCAGTTCGTCGGCAGCGCCTGAAAGATCGAGATGCCCGTCGATGTCTACGCTGATTTTATGTCTGCCGTTGCTTAAGGCTTTGGCATCGTTATGCAGCATATTGATCAGTGCCAGCATCTCAATTGGCCTGTCTTCAGGCGGCTGTGTATTGCTTTCAATATGTGACAGTGTCAGCAGGTCTTCGATCAGTCTGCGCATGCGCGTAGTCTGATCCTGCATCATGTCAAAATAGCCGCGTATGCTCTCGGGAACCGCACCTTCCATGTCAGATAAGGTTTCAATAAACCCGCCTACCACCGTTAGTGGCGTTCTGAGTTCATGCGAAACGTTTGCAATAAAGTCACGCCGCATGGCATCAACTTTTTCCAGCTGGGTGATATCGCGGCTGATCAGCAGTTTTTGCCTGCTGACCAGCGGTATCAGCCATATTTCGAGTATGGCGTCAGTGTTTCTGGCATCTTTGAGTTTGAACGGATCGTCATAGATTCCGTTATAAAGGTAGGCGATGAAATTACTATTCCTGACCAGGTTGACTATCGGTAGGTTTTTATCAGTCGTTAAATTCAAGCCCAGCTGGGATTCCGCATTTGCAGTACACCACTCGATTTCATTGGTGGCGTTAAGTATTACCAGGCCATCGGGAATGGCATTGGCGACGGTGTTAAAGCGCTCAAGCGCTGCGTTTAATTCAGATTTTTTCAGGTTGTTATTGCGTTCATATTTTAGAATCGCGTTGAACACATCCTCCCACAAGCCAAAACCTTCGGGAATGTCGTTAAGAACAGGTTTCCTGAGCCAGGACTGCAATTGGTACAGGCCATAAACCTGAATGGCAAGATAGACCAGCAGTATGGACGAGAATGTGAGCAGTGCGATTACTGTGCTGGTCGTCAACCATACAAAAAGGCTGACTGCGCTGAGAGATAATATGAAGAAAAAAGCTTTCCAGCGAACATCAATCACAGGGTAATTTTCAGAGTTGTATATGGTTTAATTATAGCGGTCTTTTTTATCATGGTAATTTTAATTAGCGCCTGGCTTTAACGTTGCCGATTCAGAACGTCGCTAATTCAGAAAGCAGCACCGCACTATTTACTCGTTCTGGGAAGATAAACGGTAACCTGCGCCGCGCACAGTCTGAATCAGGTCTTCATGGCCGGATATTGACAAGGCATTACGCAGGCGGCGGATGTGAACATCTACAGTGCGGTCTTCAACAAATACGCGATCACCCCATACTTTATCCAGTAACTGGCTGCGTGTATGTACACGCTCAGGGTTTGTCATGAAAAAATGCAGCAGCCTGAACTCGGTAGGGCCCAAGTCAATGCTTTTCTGATTGCCAGTTACGCGATGTGTGGTTGGGTCAAGGCGAAGGCCCTGGACTTCAATCGGGTCATCTGTCATTTGCGGCGCACGACGGCGCAGCACAGCCTTGATGCGGGCATTAAGTTCACGCGGGCTGAAAGGTTTAGTGACATAATCATCGGCGCCAACTTCCAGGCCGCGGATTTTGTCGTATTCTTCGCCGCGTGCAGTGAGCATGATGATCGGGATGTTCTTGGTTGAGGAGTCTGACTTTAATTTACGCGCGAATTCCAGACCGTTCATCCCCGGCAGCATCCAGTCCAGCAGAATTAAGTCGGGAATGGTCTCGCGCATGAGGTCCTGGGCAATTTCTACGCTTAAAGCGCGGATTGCATTGTGTCCGGCCTGTGTGATGTTAAGTGCTAACAGTTCCTGAATTGCTGGTTCATCTTCAACAACTAATATATTGGCTGGCATGTTTTTTCCTTAAAATTGAGTTGCCTTCTAACTTATCGCCTGATTAGTTTATGACGCTAATATGACATATTAATGACAAAAATTAAACATTGAAATATTAGGTAAATATCATAAGTCAATTGCCATTTTTTACATTTTGTTACAACATAGAGAAAATAAGAATTTGCGGGTTAAGCACATAGTCACTGCGGTTCGCAATTTGTAAAAAATGATGGTTTTTAGGGAGTCAATTGAATGTCAGGTTTTTTTTCAAAAGAACACATTACTGCCAATCCGAGCTTCAATCGTTGGCTGGTGCCGCCTGCTGCATTGGCCGTGCATCTTTCAATTGGCATGGCGTATGGTTTCAGCGTGTTCTGGAAGCCTTTGGGAAATGCGCTGCAAGGGGAGGATGGCAAGCCATTGGCAGCCTGTGCTGCGGGTGCAACGACATTTTCTGAAAAACTTTCCGGTACAGCCAAAGCATTGTTTGCTACAGATTGTAACTGGACCCAGTTTGATCTGGGCTGGATGTATACCCTGTTTTTCGTATTGCTGGGGTGTTCTGCCGCGTTATGGGGCGGCTGGTTGGAGCGTGCAGGGCCACGTAAAGCCGGGCTGGTTGCCACTTTATGCTGGTGCGGCGGCTTGCTGATATCGGCATACGGTGTTTATAGCCACCAGTTATGGATGATGTGGCTGGGTTCCGGCGTTATTGGCGGAATCGGGCTTGGTTTAGGGTATATTTCACCGGTTTCTACGCTGATCAAATGGTTTCCTGATAGGCGCGGCATGGCAACAGGCATGGCTATTATGGGGTTTGGCGGCGGTGCAATGATAGGCTCACCGCTGGCCACTAAATTAATGACTTATTTCGCAACACCAGGTAGTGTCGGTGTATGGCAGACTTTCGTGACCCTTGCTGTTATCTATACCACATTCATGCTGTATGGTTCCCTGGGCTATCGGGTGCCGCCTCTGGGCTGGAAGCCCGCCAACTGGACACCCCCTGCCGCGAAAGAGAATGTCATGATTGCAACGCGTCATGTACACCTGAAGAACGCGCATAAAACCCCGCAGTTCTGGTTGCTGTGGATTGTACTGTGCATGAATGTATCAGCCGGTATCGGCATTATCGGTGCAGCAGCGCCCATGCTGCAGGAAACTTTTGGCGGCGCATTGATCGGCCAGCCCGGAATAGGGTTTGATGTAGTCAAGCAGGATGCCGCCATGGCAGCCGCAGTTGCGTCGGTAGGCGCCGGTTTTGTCGGACTGATTTCTATTTTTAACATTTTCGGACGTTTTGCCTGGGCGACTTCGTCAGACAAGTTGGGCCGTAAACGTACGTATTATATTTTCTTTGTACTGGGCGCCATCATGTACTGCACGGCCACCTATGTGGCAGGATTCAAGTCACTGGCGCTGTTTGTAGGCAGTTTCTGCGTGATTGCTTCCATGTATGGCGGCGGGTTTGCGACTATTCCAGCGTATCTGGCAGATATGTTCGGTACGCAGTTTGTGGGTGCGATTCACGGCCGCCTGCTCACGGCCTGGTCTACTGCCGGCATTCTGGGGCCGGTTGTTGTGAATTACATGCATGACACTGGTCTGGAGGCGGGCGTGCCGTTTGATCAGATTTATGGCCCCATATTTTTGACCTTGGCCGGGTTGCTGGTAATCGGCTTTATTGCTAATTTATTGGTAAAACCGGTTGCCGATAAATATTATATGACCGATGCCGAATTGGAGGCAGAACACAAGCTTGCACATGACCAGTCTATGGCTGCGAATGCAGGCAGCAGTGCCAGTAAAGCCGCTGCGGCAGAAAAACCGCACACCCATCCGGTACTCACTGTCATGGCTTGGGCGCTGGTGCTGATTCCTATTAGCTACGGTGTCTGGAGTACCATCCAGAAAACCTGGGTTTTGTTTAACTGATTTTAAATCAGCCGTGCAGTTTTTAATGAAACGGAAAATTTGCTGTAAGTGTTTGATGCGGTAACTGAATAAATAAAAAATATCTAATAAATATAAGCACTAAGTTCACCGGCGATATGCGGTAAAATATCGTTTTAGAAATTTAAAGCAGATTATTTAAAGCTAAATTACTTAAAGCAAATCTAGGGAAGTTGAAGACGTGAGAGAAATCGAAAAAAATTTAAATGGCAAAGGCATGCAGGTTGGCATTGTGCTATCAAGGTTCAATAGTGATATCGGCGAAGGCCTGTTAAGTGCGTGCAAGGATGAGTTGCTCAAACTGGGTGTGGATAGCAATGCCATTACAATCGCAACTGTGCCTGGCGCGCTGGAAACCCCGCTGATCTTGCAGCACATGGCATTAAGCGAAAAGTATGATGCACTGATTGCCCTCGGCGCTATTATTCGCGGTGAAACCTACCATTTTGAAGTGGTGTCGAATGAATCGGCGCGCGGCATTTCCGAAGTGCAATTGAATACCGGTGTGCCGGTTGCCAACGCAGTGCTGACGACTGAAGATGATGACCAGGCGATTGCACGTATGCATATCAAGGGTGCGGAAGCTGCCCAGGTTGCCGTTGAAATGTACAATCTGGTAAGGGCGCTATGACTGATACTGAAAAAACGCTTACTAGCCTGGTGGTGGATAACGAGGCAGCGGATAAGCGTGCCAGGCATTCAGGCCCGGCTAAGAAGGCTGGTAGTAAAAATCGCAGAAAATCTCGCGAGCTGGTGTTAAAAGCAGTTTATCGCGGTATGTTGAACGAATCAGAGCTATCGCAAATATTCCGTGACATGACTGATGATCCTGACTATAACAAGGCTGATGAGGCTTATTTCAGGCAGTTGCTGCAAAGCGTAACGGTCAACCTGAATGCGATTGACGCCAAGCTGGTGAATTTTATCGATAGGCCGCTCGCTGAATTAAGCCCTGTTGAGCATGCGATATTGCGTATCGCCGGCTGTGAATTAATGTTTGATAGTACGATCCCTTATCGTGTCGTCATTAACGAAGGCGTGGAGCTGGCCAAGGTTTTTGGCGGTACAGACGGACATAAGTATATTAACGGCGTGCTGGATAAGTTTGCCGCAGATGTCCGTGAGCAGGAAGTCAGGGCGTCAAGAACCTAGCTGGCACTGAGCAGTAAAAGCGTTTAGTTTTGCAGATGTCCTTGTAATTATCGGCAATAGCGGTGTGACTGTATTTCGCTATGGCTGATAGTTGCCTGGATGAGTAATCATGGCATTTCCTTTTTTTGAGTGTGAATCCAGGTCAAGATATTGCTAATGTCTGATTATCAGCAGCCTTACTTACTAAAACGACTAGAGCGGCTTAACGCAATTGGCGTCGCGCTATCTGCCGAGAGAGATAACCAGCGCCTTCTCGAAATGATATTGTTAGGTGCGCAGCAGATTACCAATGCTGACGGCGGCACCATGTATATCATGCATGAAGATAACAAGCATCTAAAGTTTGAAATCATGCGTAACAACACGCTCAAGCTTGCATCGGGTGGTACTACCGGGCAGGAAGTGCCATCCGAGTTCAAGAATGCACTGCCGCTGTATCATGAGGATGATCAGAATCGTCCTAATTTAACGACAGTGGCATCCTACGCCGCCTTGAAAAAATCGACTGTTAATATTGCCGATGCCTATGCAGCGGAGAGTTTTGATTTTTCAGGCACCCGTTATTTTGATTCAAAGACAGGCTACCGTTCACAATCGTTTCTGACGATTCCGATGAAGAACCATGAATCGGATGTGATTGGCGTGCTGCAGCTGATCAATGCGGTAGATATCCATAACGGCAAGATTATCCCTTTCTCACCTGCCAACCAGAGCCTGGTTGAGTCTTTGGCATCGCAGGCGGCAGTGGCGATGACTAACCAGAGCCTGATTAAAGGTTTTAAAGACCTGTTTGAATCATTTATCGAGCTGATTGCAGGTGCCATTGACCAGAAATCTCCATATACCGGCGGCCATTGCAAGCGCGTGCCCGAACTCACGATGATGCTGGCACAGGCTGCGATAGATGATAAATCCGGTCCGTTCAAGGATTTTTCGTTAAATGAAAGTGAACTGTTCGAGCTTAAAGTGGCTAGCTGGCTGCATGACTGCGGCAAGATCACAACGCCGGAAGCGGTCATGGATAAGCCGACCAAGTTATCATCAATTTTTGACCGTATCGCATTGATTGACCAGCGTTTTGACCTGATCAAGCAGCAGGCTGAAAATGCAATGCTCAAAGCGCAGCTTGACCTGCTGCAGAATAATTCTTCCATCAAACACCCTGAGGCTGAATTTCAGCGCATGCATGCAGAGTTGCAAGCCTTTAAGCAGCAGTGCGACCTTGACCGTGAGTTCTTGCGCGCTTCTAACGTTGGCAGTGAGTCAATGACGGAGGCGGATCAGCAGCGCGTGCGTGAGATTGCCAGGCGTGAACTCGTTGATTCTGATGGCCACATCACCGGGTTCCTGAGCGATGATGAGCTATACAACTTGAGCATCGTGCGCGGCACGCTGACTGCGGAAGAGCGCTGGATTATCAATAATCACATCAATGTCACGATCACCATGCTGGACTCGCTGCCGTATCCGCGCAGCCTGTCGCGTGTGCCTGAGTATGCCGGCGGGCACCATGAGCGCATGGATGGCACCGGGTATCCAAAAGGGCTTAAACGTGAGGAGATGTCTGTGCCCGCAAGGATCATGGGTATTGCCGATATTTTTGAGGCGTTGACCTCGAAAGACCGCCCTTATAAAAAAGCTAAAACGCTGACGGAGTCACTTGGAATTCTTGGGCGGATGAAAGTGAATCATCATATTGACCCGGATCTGTTTGATGTGTTTATCCGTGAAAAGATTTACCTGAAATATGCAGAGAAGTTTTTGCAGCCTGAGCAGATAGACAAAGTGGATCATTCCATGATTCCGGGTTATACGCCATAGCTGTTCTTGGCGGCTGCGGTCTTTACAGCCCTGTGTCTTTGCAGCCATGCTCATCGCATGCAAGGTAGCTGCCTTGTTCGTACCAGTCACCCAGCACCCACCTGGTAATGGTTCTGCCATCCAGTTCGATTGTGTGCCGATTTGGCCTGTGCGTATGGCCATGAATCATCAGATCCGGCTGATATGCACTCAGCAGGGCGTTTACCGCCTCGGCATTCACATCCATGATCGTCATTGATTTCAGTGTTTTCTCCTGCTCGCTGCGCATGCGGATCGCTTCAATCTGCTTTTTACGCACCTGCAGCGGCTGGCTCAGGAACTCGGCCTGCCATTTCTTATCCCTGACCTGGGTGCGGAACTGCTGGTAAGCGGTATCGTCTATACATAGGTCGTCGCCATGGCTTAGCAATGCTTTTTTACCATACAGGTCTATCATTGTGGGGTCTGGAATCAGGACGATGCCCGCCATCCGACAAAAGTCTTCAGCAATCAGGAAGTCACGGTTGCCGTGTATGAGGAATATTTTAACGCCTAAATCCGAGAGCTTTTTAAAGCCACTGATAATCTGCTGGTGGAACACATCTTCGACATCATCATCGCCAGCCCAGTATTCAAATAGATCTCCAAGAATATAAAGTGCTTTTGCTTTTGAAGCAGTATGCTGCATGAACTGCATGAAAGCATCGTTGATGCTGGGGCGACTTGCACACAGATGCAAATCGGAAATAAATAAGGTGGTATCTGACTGGGCGGGATTCTGGATAAGTGACTTTTGCATCATGAGATAATAAGTCAGTTAAAGGTAAATGAGAACCTGGTTTGTTAAATTTCAGTTTAACAATCGCCGGGCATGTTGCTGGATGTTGGTTTTGAAAGCGCTGCATATGTCATGCAGCGCTTTCTGTCTTGACTAAGCGCGAGAGGCACTTTCGATAATGACATTTTCTACAGGTACGTCCTGGTGGCCTTTGCGATTGGTTGTGGCAACCTGTTTGATCTTATCGATGACATCCATCCCCGCAGTTACCTTGCCGAAAACACAGTAGCCCCAGCCGCTGCTGTTTTGCGCAGTAAAGTTCAAGAAATCATTATCTGCTACGTTGATAAAGAATTGGCTGCTGGCAGAATGTGGCGCTGAAGTACGTGCCATGGCAATGGTGTACTTGTCATTGGTTAAACCATTGTCAGCTTCGTTTTTAATTTCAGCTTCTGCCGATTTCTGGTTCATGCCAGTGTCGAATCCACCGCCTTGAATCATAAAATTGTTGATGACACGGTGGAAAATGGTGTTGTCATAAAATCCGTTATCTACGTAATTCAGAAAATTAGCTACAGTAATCGGCGCTTTTTCAGCGTTGAGTTCCAGAGTAATTTCGCCAAAGTTAGTTTGTAGTTTAACCACAGGATATCCTTAAAAAATAAATGATAAAAAAGAGTTGTGCCTTGATTACAAAGGCGCTTTGTTAATTCTGATTGCGTTAATTAAAACGGTTTCTTTAGGTACGTCGCTATATGGGCCTACATTGCCGGTGCGGCTAGATGCAATTTCACGCACCACATCCATGCCCTTGAGTACGCGGCCGAATACGCAGTAGCCGATCAGTGCAGGGTCGGGGCTCTGGTAGTTCAGGAACTGGTTGTTTTCCAGGTTGATAAAGAACTGTGACGTTGCTGAGTTCGGCTCATTTGTTCTGGCCATGGCAATGGTGCCGATGTCGTTCTTTAAGCCATTACCTGCTTCATTGATGATCGGTGCGCCAGTGTTTTTTTCTGACATGTCGGCGGTAAAGCCACCACCCTGAATCATGAAGCGATTAATGACACGGTGAAAAATAGTGTCTTTGTAGAAGCCTGAGTTCACATACTGAATAAAGTTGGCTACTGTTTTTGGTGCTTTATCCGGGTATAGCTCAATGATGAAACTGCCGCGGTTTGTATCTACAATCACTTGCGGGTTGGCGGCCGCTGCAGATGTGCTGAGCATTGCAAGTAGCAGTAAAGCGAAAAGTTGACGCATAGTATTCCTTTAGATATTAGGTGGTAAATGGTGTTGAATTAAGTGTTCAGATAGGTGGCCGCTTTACGCTATGGCCTGCTCAGGCGGCACCTTCGTAGATAATCTTCCAGCTGTTGTTTTCCTGAATCCAGTATTGGCGCTTCTGCATCTTGTTTTTCAGGCTGGGGCTTTTAAAGTCCTGCACAAAGTCCACTACAACGAGTTTCTTTTCCGTATCCGGGTAACTGAACATACTAATGTCAGATAGCGATATTTCGACATCAGGTTTGCTGGCCTGAACGCGTTGTTTATGCTCCGCCCATTTCTGGAAGTTAATGCCATCGCTGGAAAAGTCTTTTGAATAATGGGATAAATAACGCTCCGTGTCCTGTGCTTTCCAGTCGTTCAGCCATTTATCAATTGCAGCGGACAGTTCTTTTTTCTGGGTTTCCGGGTTGTTGCTTGAGCTATCCAGCCATTCCAGGTCATTCACAATCACCACAGGAGTTTTGCCTGACTGCAGGAAAGGCTCTAGCGATTTCAGATCCTGATTGGTCAGCACGACGCAACCGTCACTGGCACGAGGGGGCCTGCTGTAGGTGTTGCTGGGCGTGCCATGCAGCCAGATACCGGAGCCCCTTCTGTTATGCTCCCTATCCCATTCGTTTGGATAGTTGAGCGGGTATGCGCCTTCACCATACAGGTCGGGCAGGGGCTGGCTAAGTTTAGGCCGCGCAAAATAAACGCCGATTGGTGTGCGCTTATCCCCTTCGGACTGCTTGATTACGCCGTTTTTGCCGACAGTAATGTAATAGTCGGCCACGTATTTCAGCTGGTCGGCTTCGTTTTTGTACAGATACAGCCTTGATTTGCTGGTGTCCACCACAATCAGGTGTTTTTGCTGTGCATTGGGCGCCAGCAGCAGATTCGGCTGTTTTTCCTTAACTTGCCTGGCCAGGTAGCGCTCGATGCGCGCGCGCGCTTCATCCTGCAAATCCTTAATCGCTTCGGTCGGGTTGTTGTCCGCACTGCCGAATGATTGCAGGTATTTGCCCTGCGCCATGAGCAGGTCGCCGCGAACCAGGTAAGCCAGTTTGAAATTAGGTACACTCTGTATCAGCTGGTCTATAGTGTTGAGAGCCTGTTTAGTTTTACCTTCGGAGATTTCAAGTAAACTTTTTACCAGCAGGCTTTCTGCAAGGTTAGTGGCGACTGAAGCCGCATCTGTTAGATTGGGTTTTGGCAGTAAATTGCTGAAACTAAAGCGATTTACTGCCGTGGCGTTCCAAGGCACCAAGGTAATTGCAGCTAATAATGAGTATGTGAAAGCTTTTTTAACTAGCATGCGTTACTTCTTACACCTAAATTTTCAGTGATCGCTGATTTAATTACTGGCGATTTCTTCAATAATATACCAGTTGTCGCCGTCACGCTTCATCAGCAGTGTTTTGCTGGTGCGAATCGGCTTGCCGTCAGCATGGTAAGACTGTTTGAATTTCGCCTTCGCTAAGCTGTCACCGGCTTCGATTTTAAGATTGGAAACTTCAACGCTGATCTTGGAAGGCTTATTGATACGCTCTTTACGTTGCTGCTCCCATGTCTGGCGGTTTAACCCTTGTGCTGGCTTAAAGCTTGCACCGTAGCTGGCAAAGTATTGATCCAGATTTTTATTGGACCAGGCCTGAGCCCATTTGTTTACAGCAGACGTAATAGCTTCGCTGGCGTTGGCCGGTGTAGCCGTGTTTACTTTCTTAGCTTCAGCCGGTGGTGTGTATGCTGCCGGAATGGCACTGGCACTTTTAACCGGTTCACTGGCTGCAATCGTAGTTTTGTTGCCTGTGCCGAATAGATCTTTGATTAAAGACAGCTTGCCTTGTGCGCGTGTGTTTGCGGTGTCAAGTTGCAATGCTTTGCCGTAAGCTTCACTTGCCATGCGTGCGTAGATGTCGCCCAGGTTCTCATGCGCAGTAGCATAACTTGGATGTGTTTTAATCGCGGTTTCCAGGGCTTTGCGCGCTTTGTCGAACTGGCCTTGATCAGCATAAAGCACAGCCAGGTTGTTATATGGTTCAGGCAGGTTCGGGAATTTTTCTGTGACGTCGGAAAACACTTTAATGGCCTCTTCACGGCGGCCTTGTTCTGCCAGCAGTACGCCTTTCATAAACAGGCCCTGCGGATTTTTCAGGTTTGCAGCAATAAAGGTATTTACGCGATCAAGCGCTACCGCAGTCTGGCCCTGGTCTGCAAGCTGTGAGATTTCTTTAAGTTCATCTGCGTATGCTGTTGCAGCGAAGGCGAAAGATGCGGATAAAATCAGTACAAACCTGGCAATAGACGGCGTGAGCGACGCAATAAGATTATTCATTGTGATATACTTTTTTGTGAATATTAATAATGTGTGATTCTATCAATAGCCTAAGCAACCTCCAATAGCTCATTTAGGTTTAGGCCAATATATTTCCTAAACCGCATTTGTAGATTAATCTGGTAGCCGCGTTCAGCAAACTAATCATTCAACCATCCAGCTCTAAATAACTATGTTAAAAATATACAACACGTTAGCCCGCGAAAAGCAGACTTTTAAACCTCTTGTTGCCGGTAAAGTCAGCATGTATGTCTGCGGTATGACCGTTTATGATTTTTGCCATCTAGGGCATGCGCGCGTCATGGTAGTGTTTGATATGGTCAGCCGCTGGCTGCGCGCTTCCGGTTACGACGTGACTTATGTACGTAACATTACCGATATTGATGACAAAATTATCAAGCGCGCCCAGGAGAATAATGAATCCATCGCACAATTGACGCAGCGTTTTATTGACGCCATGGATGAAGATTCAGCGAAGCTCGGCGTTATCCGCCCGGATATCGAGCCTAAAGCCACCGAGTTTGTCGATGGCATGCTGAACATGATTACCGCGCTGGTAGAAAAAGGATTTGCCTACCCGGCTGCCAATGGCGATGTGTTTTATGCAGTGAATAAATTCGAAGGCTACGGTAAGTTGTCCGGCAAGTCGCTTGAAGACCTGCGTGCCGGTGAACGTGTAGAGATCGATAACTTCAAGCGTGATCCGATGGATTTCGTGTTGTGGAAAGCAGCCAAGCCGGGAGAACCAAGCTGGGATTCCCCTTGGGGTAAAGGTCGGCCGGGCTGGCATATTGAATGTTCAGCCATGAGCGCGCACCATCTGGGCCAGCATTTTGACATTCATGGCGGCGGACAGGATTTGCAGTTCCCGCATCATGAAAACGAGATTGCACAATCTGAAGCGGCGCATAGCCATGACGGTAAACCTTGCCAGATGGTGAATTACTGGATGCACAATGGTTTTGTGCGTGTTGATGATGAAAAGATGTCTAAATCCTTAGGCAACTTCTTTACGATTCGTACAGTGCTGGAAAAATATGATGCTGAAGTGGTGCGTTTTTTCATCCTGCGTGCGCATTACCGTAGCCCACTCAATTATTCTGACCAGCACCTTGATGATGCAAAATCTGCACTAACGCGTTTATATACGGCTTTGCGCGGAGCGGATGTCATGGACGCTGCTGTTGACTGGCAGCATCCGCAGGCTGCGCGGTTCAAATCGGCCATGGACGATGACTTCAATACGCCGGAAGCCCTGGCTGTGTTGTTTGACCTGGCGAACGAAGTGAACAGAACCAAAGACACTGAGTCACTGCGATTGCTCAAGGGTTTGGCCAGTGTGCTGGGCTTGCTGCAGCGTAATCCGGATGAGTTTCTGCAAGGTGAGGCAGATGGTGCGCTCGATGTCGAAGGCTTGATTCAGGCACGCCTGGCAGCGAAAAAAAATAAAAACTTTGCTGAAGCGGATGCAATCAGAAAACAGCTCGCTGAAGCAGGCATTGTGCTGGAAGATACCCCGCAGGGTACAACATGGCGCCGTGCATAAGTTTGTTTCAGTGATAGATCATGATGAAAAAGTAAGGAATTTGATATGCCAGTAAAATTAACGGCCCCGCAGGCTTCATCCTTGTTGCCGGTTAAAGGCGTGCAATTGGGCTTTGCTGAAGCCTACGTAAAAAAACCTAACCGCAAGGATGTGCTGGTAATCAAGCTGGCTGAGGGAAGCAATGTCGCCGGTGTGTTTACCAAGAACCGCTTCTGCGCCGCGCCAGTGATTCTATGTAAAGAGTTTCTTGCCCTTGATAATGGCATACGTGCATTACTGGTCAATACTGGCAATGCAAATGCCGGTACCGGTGAAGATGGTCTCAAACGCGCGCAGCAAAGCTGTGATGCGCTGGCAGGCCTGCTTGGTGTCGATGCCAGTCAGGTGTTGCCTTTTTCTACCGGTGTGATTCTGGAGCCGCTGCCGGTAGATAAAGTGATTGCTGGTTTACCTGCCGCGATTGCAAACCTGAAAGAAGACAACTGGCTCAATGCTGCCGAAGCGATCATGACAACGGATATCGTTGCCAAAGGGACTTCGCGCAAGATTAAGCTGGGCGGTAAGGACATCACCATTACCGGTATCAGCAAAGGTTCCGGCATGATTCATCCCAACATGGCGACCATGCTGGGTTACATCGCAACCGATGCGGCGGTAAGCAAGGCGGCGCTGGAGCAAATCATTCATTTTGCTGTGAATAAGTCATTTAACTGCATCACCGTCGATGGCGATACTTCTACCAACGACAGTCTGATCGTGATGGCAACCAATCAGGCAGGTAATGCTGAAATCACTGCCGAAAGCGCTGATTTTGCTGCGCTGCGCGATGCGATCGCTGATGTTGCTATTGAGCTGGCACAGGCCATCGTGCGTGATGGCGAAGGCGCTACCAAATTCATGACCGTGACGGTTGAAGGCGGGAACTCCGAAGAAGAGTGCCGCAAGGTGGCTTACGCGATCGCCCATTCACCGCTGATAAAAACCGCATTCTTTGCTTCAGACCCTAATTTGGGCCGTATTCTGGCTGCGATTGGTTATGCCGGCATCGACGACCTGGATGTCAATACATTGCAGCTTTATCTGGGCGATGTGCTGGTGGCCGAGAATGGCGGCAGGGCAGCTTCATATCTTGAAGAGCAGGGCGCTGCCGTGATGAAAGAGTCAGATATCCTGGTGCGTGTCGTATTGAACCGCGGCAGTGAGAATATTACGATCTGGACCTGTGATTTTTCATACGATTACGTCAAGATCAATGCTGATTACCGTTCTTAATCAGGTATCTGCGTTTTAATGAGCGTTACTGATCAGGCCGTCCGTAAAGCAACTGAGAACATTACCGAAGCTGCGGTAGGCGTCATTCAGGCACCTGACGGTTCTGTGCTGCTGGGGCAGCGTCCGGCAGGCAAGCCCTGGTCCGGTTACTGGGAGTTTCCAGGCGGCAAGATCGAAGACGGCGAATCTCCGGCGCATGCGCTGGTAAGGGAGCTGCAGGAGGAGCTGGGCATTACGCCAGTTCAGTATTATCCATGGATCACGCGCACTTATGATTATGAGGCGAAATACAATACCCGCGGTGAGCTGGAAAGCCGCGCCAAGACAGTCAAGCTTCATTTCTTTATCATTACCGAGTGGGCAGGCGAGCCTGCAGGGCTGGAGCAGCAGGCTCTGAGCTGGCAGAATCCGCAGCATGTTACCGTAGGGCCGATGCTGCCGGCCAATGCGCCTATATTGACCGGGTTATGTTTATCTTCTGTTTATGCAATTACCAACCTGCATGAATTAGGTGAGGACTTGTTTTTTGTTCGACTAAGTGCTGCCTTGTCCTGCGGCCTCAAAATGATACAGATTCGTGAGAAGCAGCTTTCAGCTGAAGCGCTGCTGCAATTTTCACGTAAGGTTATTGCAGCAGCTGGGCCGTATTCTGCCAAAGTATTTATTAATTCAAACCAGGATCTTGCTCAGAAGTTAGGGGCTGCAGGTGTGCATTTTTCTTCCAGCCAGCTGATGGCATTGCAATCAAAGCCACAGGGACTGCTTAGTGGGGCTTCATGCCACAATGAAAAGGAACTGGTGCAGGCAGCCAGGCTGGGGCTGGACTACGTGGTGCTATCCCCGGTGCAGCCTACGATGAGTCACCCGGAGGCTAGCGCCTTGGGGTGGGAGCGCTTTGCTGGATTGATTGAAGATTATGCGTTGCCCGTATTTGCGTTGGGCGGTATGCAAAGCGACGATCTGCATCTTGCCAGAACGCATGGCGCTCACGGCATTGCCTTGCAGCGTGCGATCTGGAATCAGCAGTAAATATTTTTGCGCCGCAGCCTAATGGTGATGGTGACTGTGGTCATCACTGCCGGATTCGGTACTGCTTTCAGTTTTTATCGGCGCTTTGACCTGCTGTTTGAATTCAGTGTTACCTGATTTGAAAGTAAGTTCAAAATTTACATACTGGCCTGAGGTGAGCGGTTTCTTTAAGTCAAACAGCATCAGGTGAAAACCGCCTGGTTCCAGTTTATAAGGCTTGCCGGCCTTAATCGGCAAAGTTTCCAGCATGCGCATCTTCATCACGCCGTTTTGCATCGACATGCTGTGAATTTCTACACTTTTAGTCGCGTCACTTTCTATGCGGATTAAAGTGACATCTTGTTTGCTGGCAAATGTCATATAGGCCGCACCTACATCTTGTCCAGGAGCTGTAGCACGCACCCATACATTTTCTATGGAAACCGTTTCTTTTGCAGTAACAGCAAAAGCGCTGGCAGCGAGCGACAGTGTCAGGAAAAAGCGGGTTAAGCGCAGTAAGGAAAAGGCCGGAGGGAGGTTAATCATAGCGACTCTCTATATTAATTATTAAATTTCTGCTGTTTGTTTTTACTGGGTTGGCAGGTCATCACCAAGCGCATCAGACTTCGTCTCTGCGGGGATAGCGTATTGCTCACTTGCCCAAAGACCCAGGTCAGTCAGTTTGCAGCGTTTGCTGCAAAAGGGGCGATAAGGGTTTTCCGGAGAAAATTCTGTTAATTTTTTGCAGCCTGGGCATGCAACTGAGCGTTTTTTCTGGGTATTCATAATAAAAATGATTGTTTAAAGCATCGCTTTGGTTTGCCGGTAATGGATACTGATGAATCTATAAATTACACAAGGTAAGCGAGAATTGAACATCTCCATCATATTTCTGGGGCTTCTGCGTACAGTCAAGCGTATTGAAGCGTATATTGATCGCATATTTGTTAGCGCTTACTTCAGGGAAGCAGGTGACGTTATCATCCACTTCAATTTTTAACATCTGGGCCGGCTTCGATCCGCTAAGCATTTTCTGGTATGCACCGCTGACCGCTACCAATGGTATAGTGGCACCGCTGCCGCGCAAGATGCGCAGAATAATAATGATCGCGTGATGCATCGGGATCAGCGGCTGAAGCCATGCTGCGAAATCTCTGGAACGACGTTCTTCACCAAGTCCTAGCCAGTAGTGATAGGACGGCACGTCAAATTCGCATACGCCGCCAGGAATGCCAGCGCGCTGTTTGATACTCATCAGCCACTCATTGGCGCGCAATGACTGCCCAAGTTTGGTTGTTTCAACACGTAGCGCATTGGAAGCTACTTCAATGTCATTCAGTGTCGCGTGAAGGGCGTCTGCGACAATTGCCGGATTTCCGATCAGCAGGTTCATTGCGTTTTTTTGCCGGTCAAGCTCTTGCAGCAGTTCTGATTTCAGTTCCGAGCGATCTACGATATCCAGCACCTGCAGCAATGTCAGCAGAGCGCAATGGTGGTGATATTCATGTCCGGCAGCGACGTTATGCAGAACTTTGGCGAACAGATCTTCCACACGAAGCAAAGTGCGTATGCGTTCATTGAAAGGATAATCGTAACTAGGCATTTTTCATAACGTTATAGCATTAAAGAGGCTCTCGTTAGCGGCAAGATTAATCATGCTTAAAAAGTTGAACTGAATTATTAAATTTATTTGCTAACTAAGCAAGTTTTAATAAGTTTATTATGTAATTTATTAACTTTCTCATTTAATTCCGCTAGCGAGCCATTATTTTCTATGACTTCGTCAGCTCCATTTAGCCTGACTTTTCTCGATGTTTGGACGGCAATAATCGCCTTAACTTCTTCTTTGGTTAATTTGCTACGAGTCATTGCTCGGCTGATCTGCATATTTTCATCGCAATCAATTACCAGTATTGTATTGATGACATTACGGTAGCGGTTGCTCTCAAACAGCAGCGGAATCACCAGTACCTGGTACTGTGGCCGTAGTGTTCTGTCATTACCCTTAAGCTGTTCCATGGCGCGATCATGTATCGCAGGGTGCAACAGCTGTTCGAGTCTGACGCGTTCATCCGGATTGCTGAGTACGTGGGCGCGCAGTCTGCTGCGGTTCAGGCTGTCATCGTTATTGAATACGCCGGCACCAAACATGTGCTTGATTTTGGAAAGTATGGGGCTGCCTGTAGCCGTTAGCTCGTGTGCAATCACATCGGTATCCACAACAGGCACGCCCAGTTGTGCAAACTGCCTGGCAGCTTCGCTTTTGCCTGAACCTATGCCGCCTGTGAGTGCAACGATATACATGTGCAGATTTGTATCAGCAAAAAATCATGGCAGATAAATCTGGGCAAGCTGCTGACCAAAAAACAATGCCGCGATACCGCCAATTGCCAGGAATGGGCCAAAAGGAATCGGGACATCTTTTCCGCGCTTAGTGACTACGATCAAGGCAATGCCGATAATGGCGCCCAGGGTGGACGATAGCAGGATGACGGCAGGCAGCAGCTGCCAGCCGAACCATGCGCCGATTGCCGCCAAGAGCTTGAAATCGCCGTAACCCATGCCTTCTTTGCCGCGGATGAGTTTGAACAGCCAGAATACTGACCACAAAACCAGGTAGCCGGCCATCGCACCGATCACCGCAGATTTCAGATCTGTAAAGCCGAAATTCAGGTTGAATAATAAGCCAAGCCACAGCAGTGGCAGAGTGATGTCATCAGGTAGTAACTGGGTGTCGAAGTCTATAAAGGTCAGTGCAATCAATGCGAACACGAAAATCCAGGCAAAGAGTGTTGCTGTTGAGTAGCCTAATTGCCAGCTGGTCAAGCCGATTAAAGTGCCGGACAGTATCTCTATTAGAGGGTAGCGCATGCTGATCGGTGTTTTGCAGGCGCTGCATCGACCCTTTAATAGCAGGTAGCTGATGACAGGGATGTTCTCGAAAGCCCTGATTCTATGGCCACAATTCGGGCAACTGGAGCGGGGCTTTGAAAGTGTGAACTGCGGTTGGGTAGGAATGTCCTTCCCTTGCAGTTCCAGGCAGTTGTTGTGCCATTCCTGCTCCATCATTTTTGGCAGGCGGTATATCACAACATTGAGGAAGCTGCCTACCATCAAACCGAATATGGCGGAAGCAGTAATGAATAGCGTACTGTTTGCTTGAAGCAGGCTGGATAGTTCAGTGAGACCGGCGGGCATAAGTGTCCTTTTATAGTTTAGCTGAAACTATAGCGTGCCATAAAACCGCTGTAAACTTAATGTGTCATTGCAGCGTTAAACAAGTATGCCTGTTGCGGTGTATTTTCTGGATTATGGCAGTGCGGACTTGAAATACAGTGATCTCGCCACAAACATAAGAGATGTATTAGAGATTATAATGAGCATGTATAGCAAGAAGGAAATGGAATGACAGATATCATTGATCAACAAGATGTAATTGATCTTATCAAAGCTGAATTAGGAAAAACTGAATTAGACCGCCCGGAATGGGATGAGCCTATCATCTGCCGTGTTGAGGTTGATTTGCCAAATTGGTTGTCTCAATTGGCCGGAGGCAAGGCCTGGGAAGTCTACTCAGAAGACGAGGAGGAGAGCTGCGTCAGCTTTGCCATGCGCGAAGTTTCAGCGAAAGTACCCAAACTCGCAGAAGTTACCCTGTACCACAACGGGTATGCAGTGGTAGACGTCGAGGGTAAGGCCTTGTTTGATGGCTCACTGACGTCCGGCACCAGTGACTGCGCGCACTTGACTTATTACCATGCTGATACCGGTGAAAAAATCACTTTGAATTAAGCTGTTTTGTGGCGAGGCTGTTAAAAGCTTCGCTTGACCGCAAATTCGGCGAGTGCGAGCATGGCCTGTTTAAAGGCTGAGTCAGGGAAATGCTCGATGGCCTGGCTGCATTTCTCGGCCTCGATCTCGGCAAGTGCTTTTACATGTGCCAAGGCGCCGGAGCTTGTGACAGCGGCAATGACCTGGGGCAGTTGTTCCAGGCCGCCTTGTTCGATTGCGTTCCTGATCATGCGGCTTTGTTCTGCATCGGTATTACGCATTGCATATAGCAGAGGCAGTGTCGGCTTGCCTTCGGCCAGGTCGTCACCCAGGTTCTTGCCTATCTTCTCACTGTTGCCGCTCAGGTCAAGTATGTCATCTACCAGCTGGAAGGCGGTTCCCAAATGCATGCCGTACAGACTCAGTGCCGTTTCGTCTTCAGGGCTGGCGTTGCTGATGACTGCACCCAGTTGGGTGGCGGCCTCAAATAATTTTGCGGTTTTGTAATGAATAACTTTCAGGTAGTCTTCGTCAGTGATGTCGGCATTGTGTACGTTCAGCAGTTGTAACACTTCGCCCTCGGCAATTACATTGGTAGCATCGCTCAGGATTTTCATCACGCGCATGTTTTTTACTGCAACCATCATCTGGAACGTTCTTGAATAAACGAAGTCACCTACGAGTACGCTGGCAGCGTTGCCGAACAATGCGTTGGCAGTGCTTTTGCCCCTGCGTTTCGAGGATTCATCAACAACGTCATCATGCAGCAGGGTGGATGTGTGGATGAGTTCCACAACGGCGGCAAGCTGGTGGTGGTGTTCTTCTATTTTCCCGAACAGGCCGGCTGACAGCAATACCAGTATCGGGCGCAACCGTTTGCCGCCGCTATTGATAATGTATTCGGCGATCTGGTTAACAAGTGCTACCTCGGAATGTAGGGATAATCGGATTACGCTGTCTACTTTGCGCATATCCTCTGCGATGCATGAATTAATAATGCTGGGTGTCACGTCAATTAACCTAGTAAATAAGAAATTATTTTATCACAGCCTACTTTAGGCTTCATAAATAACTAGCTAATATTGGTTTAAAAGTGAGATAATCCTACGCTTTGGTGCAAGCATCATAATTTTTAGAAATTACATTGATTATGTTTGCTTTGCGGGATAAATTGCGTATAATGCGCGATTCTTTTGAAGTATGAGTTAAAGGCATAATCATGTATGCAGTGATCAAAACTGGTGGTAAACAATATCGCGTAGTTCAAGGCGAAAGATTAAAAGTTGAAAAGTTAGACGTTGAAGTAGGCGGTACAGTTACGCTTGATCAAATTCTAATGGTTTCTGATGGCGACAAAACGACAATCGGCTCACCTATTATTAAAGGTGCGACTGTTAAAGCTACTGTGGTTTCTCATGGTCGTGGCGATAAAGTGATGATTTTCAAATTCCGTCGTCGTAAACACTACCGTAAAACTCAAGGTCATCGCCAAAGTTTTACTGAAATTAAAATTGAAGCAATCGCTGCTAAATAAGCAGTTAAGAAATAAGGATTAAATCATGGCACACAAAAAAGCAGGCGGTAGTTCACGTAACGGTCGCGACTCACAAGCCCAGCGTTTAGGCGTTAAAGCATTTGGTGAGCAATTTGTTTCAGCTGGCAGCATTATCGTGCGTCAGCGCGGTACAAGAATGCATGCTGGTGAAAATGTTGGTATGGGTAAAGACCATACTTTATATGCAAAAGCTGATGGTAAAGTTAGCTTCACCATTAAGGGTGCATTAAAACGTAAAACTGTGAATATTATTCCAGCTTAGTTTTTGCGAAAACTTAAGAAGCCCTGTCTTTTTGATAGGGCTTTTTTGTTTTTTAGGTTTAGTCTTTATAATAGGATTTGCTCCTGAAGTATCTGGGTGGCGCAAAATCAAATGCGCACTTGGTTTTGGAGCAAAGTCACGTAATCGCACAAGTTCGTGCATTGAGGATATGCGCAGCGCGCAAGGATTTATTTGCGGGTGTAGCCATTTTTAGATATGAAATTTATTGACGAAGCAACAATTAAAATCTTTGCGGGTGACGGCGGCAACGGCGTTGCCACGTTTCGTCGTGAAAAATACGAACCTATGGGCGGCCCGAGTGGCGGTGACGGCGGTCGAGGCGGTTCCATTGTGATTGAAGCGGACCGCAACATCAATACGCTCGTAGATTATCGCTATACGCGCAGTTTCAGGGCGCAGCGTGGCGAAAATGGCCGCAGTGCCGAGTGTTACGGTGCCAAAGGCGAGGATATGGTCTTGCGAGTGCCGGTCGGGACTGTGGTCTCTGATAAGTCCAGCGGACAGATGCTGGTTGACCTGAGTGAGCATGGCCAGCGTGCGCAGATGGCCAAGGGCGGCAATGGCGGCCTTGGTAATGTGCATTTCAAGTCCAGCCTGAATCGTGCGCCGCGCCAATGTACCAAAGGCGAGCCTGGTGAGGAGTTCGAGCTTTATCTTGAGTTGAAAGTATTGGCGGATGTCGGTTTGCTGGGTATGCCGAACGCCGGCAAATCGACTTTTATCCGTTCAGTTTCTGCAGCTAAGCCGAAAGTGGCGGATTATCCGTTTACAACGCTGCATCCTAATCTGGGTGTGGTACGCGTGGATGCCGAACGCAGTTTCGTGATTGCCGATATTCCTGGCATTATCGAAGGTGCTGCTGAAGGCGCCGGCCTGGGCCATCAGTTCCTGCGTCATCTGGCGCGTACATCATTGCTGCTGCATCTGGTGGACATTGCGCCATTTGATGAGGCTGTTGATTCTGTATATGAAGCTAAGGCGATCGTTGAAGAACTCAGAAAATATGATGAGTCGCTTTACAATAAACCGCGCTGGCTGGTGTTGAATAAAATCGATATGCTGCAGGATGCCGATGCAGTGGTGAAAGCCTTCGTGAAAGACTATGGCTGGGAAGGCCGTGTATTTGCAATCTCGGCGATCAGTGGTCTGGGCTGCAAAGAGCTGACTTATGCCATCATGCAGCATATTGAAGAAAACCGTGCTGCTGAACAGCAGGCATCGGATAATACTGAATCGCAAACCCCAGAGTCCCAGAATGAAGTTGCCTGAATTTAAGTCCCTGGTGCTGGATGCAAAGGTTATTGTAGTCAAAGTAGGCTCCAGCCTTGTTACCAATGATGGCCACGGATTGGATCAGGCTGCGATTGCTGGCTGGGCGGCGCAGATTGCCGCGCTGGTGCAGCAGGGTAAGCAGATTGTGCTGGTATCCAGCGGTGCTGTGGCTGAGGGTATGCAAAGGCTGGGCTGGAAAAAACGCCCGACTGCTGTCAATGAACTCCAGGCTGCCGCCGCGGTAGGACAGATGGGGTTGGTGCAGATGTACGAGAGCTGTTTTAGCCAGCATCATTTACGCACGGCGCAGGTGCTGCTGACGCATGATGATCTGGCCGACAGAAAGCGTTACCTCAATGCACGCAGTACGCTGCGCACTTTGCTGGACATGAACGTCATTCCGATTATTAACGAGAATGATACTGTAGTGACGGATGAAATCCGTTTTGGTGATAACGACACTCTGGGTTCATTAGTCGCTAATTTAATCGAAGCAGATACCCTTGTGATTCTTACCGACCAGCAGGGGCTGTATACCGCTGATCCACGACGTAATCCTGACGCAAGTTTTGTGCATCATGCCACAGCCGGCGATACTGCCCTGGAAGAAATGGCCGGCGGTGCCGGCAGCAGTGTCGGTACCGGGGGGATGCTCACGAAAATACTGGCTGCCAAACGTGCTGCGCGTAGCGGGGCACACACTGTAATCGCGTCTGGTCGCGAACAAAATGTGCTGGTGCGATTAAGTGCCGGCGAAGCGATCGGTACACATCTTGAAGCCACGCAAATGAAAACTGCGGCGCGCAAGCAGTGGCTGGCGGATCATTTGCGCACTACAGGAAAGCTGCTGCTGGATGCGGGGGCGGTTAGGGTGCTGAAGACCGAGGGTAAGAGCTTGCTGCCTATAGGTGTGACCGCAGTAGAAGGTTATTTCGAGCGCGGCGATGTTGTTGCTTGCGTGGATACTGAAGGTAAAGAGATTGCGCGCGGCCTGGTTAATTACACTGCCGGTGAAGCCGCTAGAATCATGCGCAGGCCCAGTAGCGAGATTGAATCAATTTTGGGTTATGTAGATGAAGCGGAGTTAATACACCGTGACAATCTTATCTTGCTTTAAATTAAGCTAGGGTCGCAGCGCATGCTGTGGCCGCAACCGGCGATTATTTGGAAAACATAATATGAATAAACCGTTAGTAGCAATTATCATGGGCTCGGACAGTGACTGGCCTGTGATGAGAAATGCCGCACAGATGCTTGCTGATTTTGGCGTGGCTTATGAAGCCAAGGTTGTTTCGGCGCATCGTACCCCTGACCTGATGTTCGAGTTTGCAGGAAGCGCCGCACAGAACGGCTATCAGGTGATCATTGCCGGGGCTGGCGGTGCCGCGCATCTGCCGGGCATGGTAGCCGCAAAAACAACGCTGCCGGTACTGGGCGTGCCGGTACCTTCCAAACACCTGCAAGGACAGGATTCCTTGCTGTCAATTGTGCAGATGCCTAAAGGCATTCCGGTTGCAACTTTCGCCATCGGTGATGCAGGCGCAGCGAATGCCGGTTTGTTTGCAGTATCCATTTTGGCAAATCATGATACGAATCTAGCGGCTAAGCTTGCTGAGTTCCGTAAAAAACAAACAGAAAAAGTATATAACATGGAGTTAACTGACCAGCCGTCAGTAAATTAAGAGTGGAACCATGAGTCAGGGTAATGTAATTCTTCCTCCGGCAATGCTGGGTATGTTGGGTGGCGGTCAGCTTGGCCGTTTTTTTGTGATTGCAGCGCATGAAATGGGCTACAAGGTTACCGTGCTGGATCCGGACACGAATAGTCCGGCAGGTAAAATCGCGGATGTGCATATCTGCGCAAAATATGATGATGAATCAGCGTTAAAGCAAATGGCAGAGACTTGCCAGGCGGTGACTACTGAGTTTGAGAATGTGCCGGCTGCTACCCTCGAATTGTTGGCTGGTTCGGTTCCGGTACATCCATCCGGTAAAGCCGTAGCGATTGCACAGCATCGTGTCAGCGAGAAAAATTTTCTTAAGGATGCCGGATTGCCGGTGGCACCTTTCGTGGTGATTGATAGTGACGCGGATGTCCCGGCTGATGACAGTGATATTTATCCTGCCATTCTGAAAGTATCCCGTTTCGGATATGACGGTAAAGGGCAGGCGCGTGTAGCTAATTCTGAGCAGGCGAAAAAAGCCTTTGCAGATTTCGGGCAGGAAGAATGTGTGCTGGAAAAGATGCTGAAGCTGGATTGTGAAGTTTCAGTAGTGCTTGCCAGGGATGTTAACGGGCAAGTAGCCACTTTCCCGACTGCTGAGAACAGCCATCTTAATGGCATATTGGATGTGTCAATTGTGCCGGCGCGCGGTAGCGATGCGGCGAATCACCAGGCGCAGAAACTGGCTATCAGTGTGGCCGAGAAACTTGGTTATACCGGTGTATTGGGTGTTGAGTTCTTTGTTTGCGGCGGTGAACTGCTGGTTAATGAGATTGCACCGCGTCCGCATAACTCCGGGCATTACACGCTGGATGCCTGCGTGACCAATCAGTTTGAGCAGCAGGTGCGTGTGATGGCAGGCTTGCCGCTGGGCAGCAGCCGTCAGCACAGTGCGGCCGTCATGGTTAATTTGCTTGGTGATGCCTGGCCGGATAATGCTGCTGGTGGTAAGGATGAGCCTGACTGGCAGCTGGCATTTGCTAATGCGCAATTAAAAATGCATTTGTATGGTAAGCATGAAGCGCGTGCCGGCCGCAAAATGGGGCACTTTACTGTGATTAACGCCAGCCGTGATGAGGCAATTAAGCAGGCGATGCAGATTCGTTCGGAATTGAATATAGGTAATTGATTTTGAAAATGCTCCTTAAACTGCCGTTGAGGAGCATTTTATTCAGAGGCGCTGAGCGATAAATCGCGCTATCAATGAAAGTCAGGATAATAGAAAACCAGGACAATAAAAAAGCCGAACATTGTTCGGCTTTTTTATGGATTAGCTATTGCTTAAACAAGCAATTACGCCATTGCTTTAATAGCAGCGTTTAAGCGGCTTTTATGACGTGATGCTTTGTTCTTATGAATAATGTTTTTGTCCGCAATGCGGTCAATAACGCTTACATTTTCTGTGTAAGCAGCTGTTGCTGCAGCTTTGTCACCAGCTTCTACAGCTTTAATAATTTTTTTAATCGCGGTGCGCAAAGTAGAGCGCAAACTTGCATTGTGAGCACGTTGCTTTACTGCTTGACGAGCACGTTTTCTTGCTTGTGCGGTATTTGCCATCTTGTCTTTTCCTAAAAGCTATTCATAATACGAAGCCCGTAATATTAACTACATATTAAACAGATTGCAAGTTAAAACATACAAATATCATTAGCAATTGCCACGTGATTTCACGCGACATGATAAAATCATGCAATATATTGTTAATACAATATTTTATCCCCCTTTTATTATAACGATAAAGCATGAATTTACTCAAAGCGCTGGCTAAAGTCGGCAGCATGACTTTTGTCTCTCGTATTTTAGGTTTTGTACGGGATACCTTGATTGCGCGTGTTTTTGGCGCCGGTATGCTCAGCGATGCTTTTATCGTAGCCTTTAAAATCCCCAACCTGTTACGCAGAATCTCGGCTGAAGGCGCCTTCAGTCAGGCTTTTGTACCGATTCTGGCTGAATATAAGAGCCGGCGCAGTTTTGATGAAACGCAGGGGCTGGTCAATCGGGTTGCAACCTGGCTGAGCATCATTCTGGTAGCGGTGACGTTGCTAGGCATGCTGGCTGCACCATGGATTGTGAGTTTGATTGCTCCCGGTTTCAGGGGCGACGCGGCAAAAATGCAGCTCACGGTTGAACTGCTGCGCATCACCTTCCCTTATATTTTCTTTATTTCACTGGTTTCGATGGCGGGCGGGGTTCTCAACACCTATAACCGCTTCGGCATCCCGGCTTTTACGCCGGTTTGGCTCAATGTTTCCATGATCGCGGCAGTACTGTTTTTTGCCGATTATTTTGATGAGCCGATTAAAGTTTTGGCCTGGGCGGTATTTGTCGGAGGATTTTTGCAGCTGGTATTCCAGATTCCATTTTTAAAGCAGATCGGCCTGCTGCCAAAATTTGATTTCAAGCGTGACGATGAAGGTGTCTGGCGAATCCTCAAGTTGATGGGACCTGCCGTGCTGGGAGTATCTGTCGCCCAGATTTCGTTGATCCTCAATACCATATTCGCTTCATTTCTGATTACAGGCAGTGTCAGCTGGCTGTATTATGCGGACCGTCTGATGGAGTTTCCTACCGGGGTGCTGGGTGTGGCGTTGGGTACGATATTGCTGCCCAGTTTATCCAAGGCGTACGCGGGTAAGGATGATATCGAGTATTCGCAACTGCTGGATTGGGGGCTGCGTTTAACCTGTATTCTGGCAGCGCCTGCGGCTGTTGCACTGGCTGTATTGTCTGCGCCCCTGGTAACATCGCTGTTTTATTATGGCAAGTTTACGTCGGTTGACGTCGTGATGACGCAGCAGGCCCTGGTTGCATATAGTATTGGTCTGCTGGGATTGATTCTGGTTAAAATCCTGGCGCCGGGGTTTTATGCGCGCCAGAATATTAAGACTCCGGTAAAAATAGGAGTGTTCACGCTGGTGATTACGCAGTTGATGAATGTGTTGTTTGTGTTTGTGCTTGATCTGCAGCATGTAGGATTAGCGCTTGCGATTGGATTGGGCGCTTGTGTCAATGCATCATTGCTCTACTACCATCTGCGCCGTGCCGGCTATTTTCAGCCGCAGCCCGGTTGGCTGCTGTTTCTGGCTAAGCTGTTTGTAGCGCTGGTGTTTATGGGCGGCGTATTGCACTATGCAATGGGTGAAGCCAGTGCATGGCTTGATTTTAGTTTGATTAAACGCCTGATTCATATCAGCGGATTGGTCGTGTTGGGAGGGGTAAGTTATTTTGCGATACTTATGCTGTTGGGCTTCAGGCCCGGAGATTATATGCGCCGGGTGAATCGATGATGCAGATATTCCGGCATATTCCTGCTACGCTGCAGGCGCCTTGTGTACTGGCGATTGGTAATTTTGACGGTATACACCTGGGGCACCAGGTGTTGTTGCAGAAGCTGATGCAGACCGCGCAAGAGCGAGGGTTGAATTCTGCGGTGATGACCTTTGAGCCACATCCGCGTGAGCTGTTCACGCCCGAAAAAGCGCCGGCACGATTATGTTCCCTGCGTGAAAAACTGGAATATTTTTCGAGTGCCGGTGTTGATCGCGTTTATGTATGCGCATTCAATCGTCGTTTTGCGAAAGTGACAGTCAATGATTTTATGCAGCGCATTCTGCGGCAGTCGCTTAATGCACAAGTCATCCTGGTGGGTGAGGATTTCCGTTTTGGCGCGCAGCGTGCCGGTTCCACACAGGATTTTATGCAGGCTGGATTTAATTTAATGAAGATGCCGCAGGTTGACCTGGATGGCGACCGTGTATCGAGTACCCGTGTCCGTTCTGCGCTTGCCAATGGTGAGCTGGACAAGGCGGCACAGCTGCTGGGGCGGCCTTACAGTATCAGCGGCAAGGTGGTGTACGGTGCGCAGCTAGGGCGGCAGTTAGGTTTCCCTACAGCCAATGTACACATGCGCCATGAACGGCCTGCTTTAACCGGAGTATATGCAGTAAAATTAGATGGTTTGAATGCTGTGGCAAACCTTGGGGTGCGCCCAACAATCGCCGGCGTGCCGAAACTGTCACTGGAAGTTCATGTGCTTGATTTCAATGAAAATTTATACGGAAAGCATGTGCATGTTGAATTTTTTCACAAGATACGTGATGAAATGAAATTTGATGGTCTGGATGCATTAAAAGCCCGGATTGCAAAAGATGTTGAAATAGCGAGAAGTTTTTTTATCAGCCGCGGATAAGCGAGCAAATTAAGTTTTGGATTGTTAAATGACTGAACAGAATAAAGAGCAAAGTAAATATAAATTAAACCTGCCTGAGACTGCGTTTCCAATGCGCGGCGACCTCGCCAAGCGTGAGCCGGCATGGCTAAAAACATGGCAGGATAAAAAGCTCTATCAACGCATCAGGGAGGCGCGTAAAGGCGCTAAGAAATTCATTCTGCATGATGGCCCTCCGTATGCGAACGGCGATATTCATATCGGCCATGCAGTGAATAAAATTCTTAAAGATATAATTGTTAAATCCAAAACCTTGAGCGGTTTTGATGCGCCTTATGTGCCGGGCTGGGATTGCCACGGACTGCCGATTGAACTGGTGGTTGAGAAGAATCATGGTAAGGATATTGCACCTGCGAGGTTTCGTGAATTGTGCCGTGAGTACGCAGCGGAACAAGTCGCTCGCCAGAAAAAAGATTTTATCCGGTTAGGTGTGCTGGGTGATTGGGATAATCCGTATCTCACAATGGATTTCTGCACAGAAGCCGACATCATGCGTGCTTTGGGTGATATTTATAAAAACGGTTATCTGTACCAGGGCAGCAAGCCTGTACACTGGTGTGTGGATTGCGGTTCAGCACTGGCCGAAGCTGAAGTTGAGTATGAAGATGTAAACTCACCGGCGATTGACGTAGCATTTAAAGTGGCGGATAACGCTGTTTTGAGCAAAGCGTTCGGTGTAGAGGTGAGCGCTGATGCTTATGCGGTTATCTGGACAACCACGCCATGGACGCTGCCGGCTAACCAGGCGGTTTCTGTACATCCTGAACTTGATTACGATTTAATCCAAACCGGCAAAGGCCTGCTGATACTAGCGCAGGGCCTGGCGCAGGCGACTTTGACGCGCTATGGCGAAACCGACGCTAAAACTATTGCAAGCTGCAAAGGTTTGGCACTTGAGCATGCAAAATTGCAGCACCCTTTTGATCATCGCCAAGTGCCTGTTGTGTGTGGCGGTCATGTGACGACAGATGCCGGTACTGGCTTGGTTCATACCGCTGCCGCGCACGGTAACGATGATTGGCTGGTCATGCGCGCAAATTTTCCTCATGAGAAACCGCGTGTTCTGATAGGTGGCGATGGTAAGTTTTTTAATAGTGAACTGGTAGAGTTTGAAGCGATTCGTGGTTTGAGCAGGCAAGATGCCAATAAGGTTATTTTGGCAAAAATGCAGGAGAATGGTGCGTTATTGGCCAGTGCGCGTTTGAATCATAGCTTCCCGCATTGCTGGCGTCACAAAACGCCATTGATGCAATTGGCTACGCATCAGTGGTTTATCGGGATGAATGAGACGGATGCGCAAGGCGTAAGCTTGCGTAAGCATGCTAACCAGGCTGTAGATCAAACAGAATTCTTTCCAAGCTGGGGTCGTGCGCGCCTGGAGGCGATGATTAAAAACCGCCCTGATTGGTGCGTATCACGCCAGCGTAACTGGGGTGTGCCGATGCCGCTGTTTGTGCATAAAGAAACCGGTGAGCCGCATCCGCAGACGCTTGAACTACTGGAAAAAGTTTGTCTGGACGTTGAAAAGCAAGGCATTGAGGCCTGGTTCAGCCTGGATGGCGCTGCTTTTCTGGCAGCCAATGCAGCGCAGAATGCCGGCCAATACAAAAAAGTGACGGATACTTTAGATGTGTGGTTTGACTCGGGCGCTACACACGCCTCTGTATTAAAACGCCGTCCGGAGTTACAGCATCCTGCCGATCTGTATCTGGAAGGTTCAGACCAGCATCGCGGCTGGTTCCAATCCAGCCTGCTGACAGGTTGTGCGATTGATGGCCGTGCGCCTTATGATGCATTGCTCACCCACGGTTTTGTGGTGGATGGTTCTGGCCACAAAATGAGTAAATCCAAAGGCAATGTCGTTGCGCCGCAAAAAGTGATGGATACTTATGGCGCAGATATTCTGCGTTTGTGGACAGCGTCGACCGATTACTCGGGCGAGCTGACGATTTCTGATGAGATTCTGAAACGTGTTGCTGAAAGTTATCGTCGTATTCGTAACACATTGCGCTTTTTATTGGCAAATCTGGCGGACTTTGATGCAAGTAAAGATTTGTTGCCGGTGAACGAATGGCTCGAAATTGATCGCTATGCCTTACATTTAACTAGCCAATTGCAGACTGAGGTGCTGGCGGATTACGATCGTTATGAGTTCCACCTGGCCGTGCAGAAGTTCGTGAGTTTCTGCTCGGAAGACCTGGGAGGCTTCTACCTCGATATCCTGAAAGACCGCCTGTATACTGCAGGTGAATCATCACACGCACGCCGTGCTGCACAAAGCGCATTGCACCATATTACGCACACGATGATGCGCCTGATGGCACCGATATTAAGCTTTACAGCCGATGAAATCTGGCAGACGCTTGGGCTGGATGCGGACAAGACTGTGTTCGAGGAAATCTGGTACAGCTTACCTGAGCATGATTTGACCGAGGCAGACATTCGAGCATGGCAAGATATTTTAAATGTGCGTGCGTTGGTAAATAAAGCGATTGAAGAAAAGCGTTCAGCTGGTTTGGTTGGGTCTTCATTGCAGTCTGAAATAGATATATATACGCAAAGTGATTCTTACGAATCCTTGCGCAGGTTAGGTGATGATTTACGTTTTGTGCTGATTGCTTCACGTGCAACTTTGCATGAAGAAACAGGTTCAGGATTACGCATCGTGGTGACACCAAGTGCGCATGCCAAATGTGACCGCTGCTGGCATTACCGTGCAGATGTCGGTGCAGATGCAGAGCATCCACATATCTGCGGACGCTGTGTAAGCAACCTGTTCGGCAAGGGCGAGGCGCGTTCCCATGCGTAAGTGGTTCGCTATCAGCGCGGTGATCGTAGCGCTGGATCTGTACACCAAAAGCCTGGTGCAGGATGCATTTACCTACGGCGAACACTTCATGGTTACCGGTTTTTTTGATCTGGTGCGTTATCACAACGAGGGGGCTGCATTCAGTTTCCTGGCGAATGCAGGCGGTTGGCAGAAATGGTTTTTTACCGCCGTCACTGCTGCTGCTGTGATCGTGATTACTTACTTGCTGATCAAGCATCATGCTGAAAGATTGTTCTGTTCAGGTTTGGCTTTAGTGCTGGGCGGCGCCATCGGTAACTTATATGACCGCCTGACTTTAGGTTATGTGGTTGATTTTCTGTACTTTCATATTGATGATCTGTACTGGCCTGCATTTAATGTGGCGGATAGCGCGATCTGTGTAGGGGTTGGTTTGCTATTGCTGGATAGTTTTAAGAAAGAACGGCCTGCTGCCAGGTAGCTTTTCAGTGCAACAGTCGGCAAACTCAGGTTGTGATTGGTTTTTATTGGATATTAATCATTAAGGTGTAGATATGCCCGATTGGAAAAAGCTGATAGAAAGTAAAATCTCCCTGGCGAAGAAAGGCAATAAACCAGGCAAAGAGAGCGCCAATGCGCGTATCCCAGCGGGCCAGACTGAAGTCAGGAACTTCCCCCGGCTTGACCTCGGTATTGTGCCTGATGTGCGAGCTTCCAACTGGAGCCTGCGTGTCTACGGCCTAGTAGAACATGAACTGAATCTCGACTGGGCGGCATTCCAGGCAATGCCGCAGGTGACCGATGTTTCAGATTTTCACTGCGTAACACGTTGGAGCCAACTGGATATGGACTGGCAGGGCGTGCGTGCGCAGGACCTGCTGGCTTTGGCCCAGCCAACCGCCTCGGCAAAATTCGTGACCCTGCATAGCTATGACGGTTACACGACTAATTTACCATTGGAAGCATTGCTGGATGACGATGTGATTATCGCGCACAGTGTGCTGGGTGCGCCCCTGACATCCGAACATGGTGGCCCGGTGCGTCTGGTCGTGCCAAAACGTTACGCATGGAAAAGTGCCAAGTGGCTTAAGGCGATTGAAATTCATGCGTTTGATAAACCAGGCTTCTGGGAAGTACGCGGTTATCACAATGATGCCGATCCATGGTTGGAACAAAGATTCAGCGACGATTAACAATAGAATATGGCTGCTCTGCAATTACAGATGCAAGCCTGTTCAGCATCGGCTCGCTTCAGCTAATACCTGATCTAGTTCAGGCGGGTAATGTTATTTGCCATCTGCTTGAAAACCGTATTGCTTCAATGCTTTTATGTAACTGGCTGTTTCAGAATGCCCCACCTAGACACTGATTGCTGGATTGGCGCTTGGCTTCTTGCCGAGTTTTCTTTGCAAGGTACGCCTGTGCATATTAAGACTGCGCGCGGTGGCTGAAATGTTGCCGTCATTCTCTGCAAGCACGCGTTGAATATGCTCCCATTCCAGACGGTTGACCGAGAGCGGGCTGCTTGATAGTTCAACTTCTGCATTTCCGTTTCTTTTCTCGAAGGCAGCGACTATTTCATCTGCATCTACCGGTTTTGCCAGATAATGTGTTGCGCCTAGTTTGATAGCCTCAATGGCAGTTGCAATACTGGCATAACCTGTCAGTACGACTATTTTAGTTCCGGCTTCCAATCCTGCCAGCTGCCGAACCAATACGAGCCCTGAGTTGCCGGACATTTTAAGATCAACTACGGCAAACTCCGGCGGGTCGTTCTTTACCCGTTCAAATGCACTCTCGGCACTATCTGCCAGCGTGACGGTAAAACCGCGTTTACGCATGGCGATGGCGAGTACGTTAAGAAAGTCTTTATCGTCATCTACCAGTAATAAGGTAGCTTTTTCATCATGATCCAGTGCGCTCATACAGTTGCTTTCAATGTTGACCTGATAGGGGTTGATGAATGCGCAGCTTGCCCAGATGCAACTTTACGCATGTCAGTGCGCCGCCATCAGCATGGTTGTTAATACTAAGTTCTCCACCTAATCTTGCGAGCGTCATTTGGGTTAAATATACGCCCAAGCCCATACCGTTCTCATTTTTGGAGGATAAAAATGGTTGGCCGAGCTGCTTTTTAATATCTTCCGCAATGCCAGGCCCAAAGTCCCTGATATTAATTTCCAGTATTTCTGCATTCCAGTCCGCATCCAGTAATATACGTTCGGGAGAGGCATCTGCAGCGTTGTCCAGCAAGTTCTGCAAGGCTTGTATAAGTGTCCTATCGGTGAATATCTGCGGGTTACTGCTGTTATCGCAAATGGAAATAACCAGTTCTGTGGCCGGACGTGTGTCACGCCAGCGTTGAATGACCTCGTGCAGGAATTCACGCAGGCCTGAACCATGCCCGCCATCGGCTCTGCTTTGCCCTGCATTGCGGGTAATCGAGGATAGTATCTCTTTGCAGCGGTTAATCTGAGTACGCAGAATTTCCAGCTGCTGCAATTGTTCCGGCTGATGTGCAAGCTCATTTGCCAGTTCCTTGCTCACCACGGCCATTGTCGAAAGCGGGGTGCCAAGTTCATGCGCCGCACTGGCAGCTAATGTTCCCAATGAAAGTACACGCTCACTTTCGAGTGATTTTTCACGGATATCAGCCATCAACTGATCGTACTCACGCAGGCTTTGCCCGATTTTTGTGACAAAAAAAGCGATGATGCCGGCGCTTACTACAAAGCCAATCCACATGCCCACCAGATGAATATCCAGTGTTTTTCCTGCGATGTCGTGCATGTGAAGGTGGGAGAGCGGTACATAATAAAATACCAGCAATGAGTAGCAGGCAATAGCGACTGCGGCCAGCAGCCAGGCGTACTGGCGTTTCAGTGCAACAGCAGCTACGGTGAGCGGTAACAGGTACATCCATACCAAGGGGTTGCTGTAGCCACCCGTATAGTAGAACAGGGCGGTTAATGCAAATAGGTCTCCCAGCAGTTGCAGCAGCACTTCCTGATCATTTACATGTTTACTATGCCTGTTTAAGCGTAGTAAGGTAATCAGGTTTAGCAGCAGCATGCCGCCGACTGCAAATGCGACCGGGTATTTGGGTAGCGGAATATGCAGATAAAACAATGCCAGAGTTGCTGCGAGCATGAACGCAATCATCACGCTGCGCAGCAGGAACAGGCGCTGTAAATTGCGGCGCGACGGGTTTTCTAAAATAGGAAAATCGATATCCATAATTTGGATATTATACGTGGCGAATGATAAATTGCACGGGGTCTGCTCTTGTACCTCATCTTACCGGTATTTACCTGCGACAATTAGTCACATTACTTTAAATGCATAATGGTTATACACTTTAGCTATAAGTAAAAATCACTGATGGTATAAAAAATGCAGAAAAAACTTACGGCTGTTTTGGTTGCTTCGATGATTGCTAATGTCAGTTATGCAGAGCATAACGAAGCCATTAACCTGGATGAAATAGAAGTTCGCGCGCCCCTGATTGATAGCCGTATCCTGAAACACCCTGCAACCGTAGAGACTTATGATAAGAAGCAGATAGAAGATAGCGTCAACGCAGCGACCCCGGCACAAACCCTGAAATACCTTCCCAGCATACAAGTGCGTGAGCGATTTATCGGTGACCGTAACGGCATCATCGCAACACGTACCATCGGCACGCTATCGAGCGCGCAGAGCATGCTTTATGCGGACGGCGTATTGCTTTCCAATTTATTGGGCAACTCGTTTGCGTATCCTCCGCGCTGGGGGATGGTGAGCCCGGAAGAAATTGAAAGCATCAGCATGATGTACGGGCCATTCTCTGCGCTATATGCCGGCAACTCTTTCGGCGGAGTCATGAGCATCGCCACACGTATGCCCACCAGGTTTGAAACGCATGCCAGCGCGCAGGCATTTACACAGAATTTCAAGCTATATGGTACTGATGAAAGCTATAGCGGCAGCCACTTTACTGCATCTGTCGGCAACAAGCTGGATGATCTTGCTCTCTGGCTAGGTGTGGATTACCTCAAGAATGAAGGCCAGCCAATGAATTTTTCCACGGCCAGCCTTTCAGCAGTTGCGGGTGGGGCTAATCCGGTAGTGACAGGCGCTTATCAGGATAAAAGCGAGACTAATGCCGACCGCGTGGTATTTGGTGCGAACAGCATTGATAGTACCGAGCAAACCAATATTAAATTTAAAGCGGCCTACGATATCACACCTGAAATTAAAGCGTCATATACTTTGGGCTTATGGAATATGGACGGTAAAACCGATGTTGAAAGCTACATCAAGGATAGTGCCGGCAATACGGTATATAACGGTCGGGTAAGCTTCAACGGTAAACGTTACGACGTTTCCGGCATGAATCCGGCAGAAGCCGAGTCTCTGCATATCATGCATGCGCTGGATGTTAAATCCAGCACCAAGGGATTTTTTGATTGGCAGGTCACATTATCTGACTACAATTATCAAATTGATAAAAACAGTGCCGCGAATGCATCTTCTACAGGATCAGTCACCGCCGGTAATCCGTATCTCACAAGAACCGGCCGTGTAACGGATTTATCCGGTACCGGCTGGACGGTACTGGATACACGCGCGACGCTGCGTCCGCATGACCATACGATTGACATCGGCTATCACCTGGATCAATACAAACTGGAAAGCGAAACCAGTAACACGGCAGACTGGTCGCAGGGCGATAAGGGTGCGCTCAATGCATCTGCCCGTGGCGAGACCAGAACGCATGCACTTTATGCACAGGATAAGTGGCAGATTACGCCGCAGTGGGCACTTACATTAGGCGGACGCGCCGAGCATTGGCAGGCCACTGACGGACAGAATAAAACAACCATCTCCAATGTGCTGAAAACAGCCGATTATAAAGAGGTATCAGAAACCAGATTTTCGCCAAAAGTATCCCTCAGCTTTGAGCCGGTTCCGGCCTGGGGTTTTCGCGCTGCTTTCGGGCAGGCATTCCGCTTTCCTACCGTAAGTGAAATGTTTCAGCCTTTGCAGAACGGTGCCGCAGCCTATTTTGTAGAGGCTAACCCGATCCTGAAGCCGGAAGAGGTAATTGCTGCAGAGCTTACGGCAGAACGCCGCTTTGATAATGGCTTGGTCAGGGCCAGCCTGTTCAGTGAAAACAAGCATGATGCGCTGATCTCGCAAACACTGGCGAATGGCAGTGCCATTCCCTATGATACAGGTACCTGTACCAGGGCCGCAGGCTGTAGTTTTATACAAAGCGTAGACCATATTCGTACACGCGGTCTTGAACTGGCGACACAGTGGCAGGATGTATATGTGCATGGTCTGGATCTACAAGGCAGTGCAACGTTTACAGACGCTGAGGTGCTGCGTAATGATGCAGCACCAGGCACAGTCGGCAATAAGCCTCCACGTATTCCAAGAAATATGTTCAAGGCAGTTGCCACGTATCATCATGGGAATAATCTTACTTATAGCCTGGCAGCACGTTATAGCGGCAGGCAGTATAATGCCCTGGATAATAGCGATATTAATCCTGATACTTTTGGCGGGGCAGGCAAGTTTTTTGTAATGGATATTAAAGCCACTTATAAATTTGCCAACCGCGTTACGGCAAGCTTAGGGGTGGATAATTTGAATAATTACAAATCGTACGTGTTTCATCCTTATCCGCAGCGTACTGCTTATTTACAGCTGAAATTTGATTACTGATGATTAAATATTTATTTGCGCTAGGCTTGTGCTGCCTTGCTTTTTCGGCTCAGGCACATGAAGAGCATACCAGGTCTCAGCATGCGACTCTCGCCGTCAGTGTGGCTTTAGATGCACACAATCATCTCTGGCGCGCTGCTGTAAAAGATGGTTTTGTGGAAGTCAGCAGCAGTCATGACACTGGTAAAAGTTTTTCCAGGCCGGTAAAAGTGAATCAGATGGCGCAGAAGATCGGCGCAGATGGTGAAGCCCGTCCCAAAATCGCAATTTCACCAGAAGGTTATATTTATCTTACCTGGACCGAGGCACTGAAAAAACCATTCTCCGGTTATATCTGGTTTTCACGCTCGATTGACGGTGGTAAAACATTCGAAAAGCCATATATCGTGCATCAGGACCGCAGTGAGATTACACACCGCTTTGATGCGCTGAATGTCAGTGCTGGCGGCAGGGTTACTGTAGCGTGGGTGGATAAACGTGATTTGATTGCAGCCAAAGCTGTTAATAAGCCATACGAAGGCGCCGCCATTTACTATGCAGTCTCTAATGATAAAGGTGCGAGTTTCGTGGCGGAGCGGAAACTCGCGGACAGCAGCTGCGAATGCTGCCGCATAGCATTGGCCAGTAAACCCGATGGTACTGTGGCTGCCATGTGGCGCCATGTGTTTGCTGGCAGCGAACGTGATCATATGATCGCGGAAATTCCAGTAGCGGATAAGGAGCCTGATCCTAAACGCGCTACTTTCGGGCGCTGGAAAATTGACGGTTGTCCGCATCATGGAGCTGCGCTGGCTGGCGGCGGTGATGGCGCGCGCTGGTGGGGTTATCATATGGCCTGGTTTGATGGCGGCAATGATGATGCCGGCAAGGATGCAACATTATTCTATGCACGCATGGATGGTGAGGCATGGGTATCATCGCCAGCCAGAAGGTTCGGCAATATGAAAAAACAGGCAGGGCACCCAGCTTTGGCAGCCAGCGGTGAAAATGTCTGGCTGGTGTGGCGTGAGAAAGATGCCGGCAAGAGCCAGCTATGGCTCATGAAATCAAGCGATGAAGGCAAAAGCTGGGATGCGCCAAAGATGATGGCTGATGCAAGCGGCGCGGCTGATTACCCGGTATTGCTGCAGAACGGTAAGGTTTTATTGCTCGTTTGGAATACTGCGGGCGAAGGCTTGAAAGTCATGCCGCTGTAGCATGGCGATGCCGGTTTAATGCTAAGTGGCGCACCATACTTTGGTATTGTGCGTCAGCTCCATCCAGATCGCCCAGCCGCTTGCGGCGCTGAGCAACAGGCCGGCAATCCGCATGCCGTAGGGTTCTACGGCGTTGGTTTTCAGTTTCAGCCAGAGCCAGGGCGCTAAAAATAACGATACGCTGGAGCCGAGTGCAAAAGCCGCCATGCTCAATGCCCCGCCTAGAGGGTTAGCATTGAATGACGCAATAATTAGTGCTGAATATAGCAAGCCGCAAGGCATCAGTGCCCATAGCATGCCTACATAAAAATTTCCGCCGCGCTTTACAGCCAGTTTTTTGACATAACCCCAGATGCTGCGGCCTGCCCGATCCACCCATATTGGCTGGCGTGCGTAGATGACCAGTAACAGGCCCCAGAAGAAGATCAGTACATGGAAAAATGTCCAAAGCGGGTGCAGGGCGGAACTGTAGCTCGAAAGCCAAGCGATACTTTGAATCGCAAATGTGGCGATAGCCCCCAGAAGGGCGTATCCGCATAGGCGTCCCAGATGGTATTGGTATATGCCATAAGGATGCTGCTGGGATTGCGTCAGTGCGGTGCATGCCGCACCGCACATGGCCACGCAGTGTGGTCCGCCTGCAATCCCCATCAGTAGTGCACTATATAACAGCGCTGTCTGCATGCCTGATTATCTTTGAACGGGGATTAATCGTTATTAACGCCGGTGGCTGCGTGGTTACGGGCTTTGACAGCAGGTTCCAGCGCATTTTTCTCTTCAGGCGTCATTGTTTTCTGAAATGGTGACTGACCCTGGTTTTCTTCATGTGACAGCACTTCATCCTGCCCATTCACGGCAATGTATACAGTAGTCAGGCTTGCAACCACAACGATTGCAGGGCCGCCGAATACCAGCCATGCGAAGCCTGATTTCCACCATTTCTGATTTTGATTCTGAACTTGTTTCTGTGCCATGACTTAACCTTTAGCGTGACATGTAAAAAATAGATTTCTCAAAGATTTTCTCTTTTGAGCCTGCTGCTTCGATTTCGAACACGACAGGGTGCGAACCGCTCTTGATTGAACCGTCTTCAATCTGCAGGCTGACCGCTACCATACGTGACTCAGCCGGGTTCACAGTGAAAACGCCTTCGGAAGCGACTGATAAACCTGCGATGCCATTGACCCCGATACGGTAAGTCTCAGGTTTTTCGGAGGCATTAGTGATCTGCAGGCGATAGACGTTTTCAACTTTGCCGCCCGATACCAAGCGTGACATTACACCGCGGTCACGGATTACATCCACTTTGAAAGGCACGCGCATTGCCAGGGAGGCTACAAAGCCAAGGCATAACAGCAGCAGTAGCCCGGTATAGATCAGCACGCGAGGCCGCATTACCTTTTGAATGATCTGTTTTTGTGACCAGTGCTGTTCCACGGCATTGTGCGTAGAGAAGCGAATCAGGCCGCGCGGGTATTCCATCTTGTCCATAATGCTGTTGCAGGCGTCCACACATAAGCCGCAGCTGATGCACTCGTATTGCAGCCCGTTGCGGATATCGATGCCGACCGGAC
>Ga0208626_1000060_pt1 | contig 56917 bp, 43 predicted proteins | sample LakWasMet10_HOW4_2_FD_183860 | JGI IMG/M metagenome (GOLD analysis project Ga0208626, IMG submission 183860) | Freshwater sediment methanotrophic microbial communities from Lake Washington under simulated oxygen tension - Sediment Metagenome... | ecosystem: Environmental > Aquatic > Freshwater >... | reverse complement strand
AAAGGCTTTACTTGAAATTTTGGTATAACAAAAAAGAAGGTTTGCGAAAAATCATCATCGCCCCATGATTTATCTGCGCCTTTTCCGAATGTAACTAAGTAGGGAATATTTTCTTCAACTGCAGGAATCTGCTGTGAAAAAACATTGTTTGAAAGGACAAAAAAATATAAAATGTAAGCGATTCGTTTTAGCATATAAGCGAAAGATATTTAACTCAACAGCAATTACCAACAATTTTGGACAAGCATCTCAAATTCAACGACCAATTGGCTTGAATCAATTCACTGTCAGTATTATTTTAAAGCGTTTATTTTTACTAATAATTCTTGTGTTTCTTTTGAATCATCTCCACTCTTTTTAGCTAATTCAATTGCTTTTTCTGCAATTGCTTTTGCTTCATTCTTTTTACCTAATTTGTATAAAACAGCTGCATACGTATCATTGTATGGATAATTATCATCCAATTCAGTTGCTTTTTTAGCCCATGCTGCTGCATTTTCTAACATTGCTTTATCATTTATTTGCTCATAAAAAGTCCAAGCATAACTATTTAATTCATTCGAACTTTCCATTAAATATTTTGAAACAAAATCAGAAGCTGCTTTTGCATATTTATCCAAATCGCCTGATCGTTGGTATAATTTAATATCTGCTTGTGCAATAATTTTTTCTGCATCTTTAGTTTTCAAATCGCGCAATTTTGTTTTTAATTGCTCATAAACAATCATGTCTTTGTTTTGAATAGACGAGTACAAACCGCTGTTGTATACTTGATTAATCAAAAAGTCAACTGAATCGGTACTGTATAGTTTTGCAAAAACGACTTTATTTTTTTCAAAATTTTGAAAAACAGGAGAGTAATAATCGCCTACATATTTGTAAATGATTGCCCAATTGGCAGAAGAATGAAAATCTTCTTCTTTCACGTTAGCAAAATATTCCCCAATTTCTTTGTTATACGACTGACATGCATTCTCTAGCATGGAGAAGTAGTTGCTAGCATAAGTAGCTGTTACTTTTCCACCATTAAAATTTTTACTAAAGCTTGCCAATTGTTTTTCGGTAGATAAAGCTGCCTCACCCGTTTTAATAAACTCTTTTACAGGTGCCGATCCGCATACACGGTGTAATTGTGTTCCATCGCTGCTCAAATACAACATGGTTGGATAAGCTCTAATATCGTACTTTTTAGCAAGTTCAATGCCTTCGCCTTTTTCCATATCAATTTTTGCATTGATAAAGTTTTTGTTGTAAAAATCAGCAACAGTATCGTTGGTAAAAACATTTTTTGCCATCCATTTACAAGGGCCGCACCAAACTGTAAAGCAGTCGATGTAAATCATTTTGTTTTCCTTTTTAGCTTGTGCTAAAATTTCGGAAAATGTACCATGGTTAAATTCAATGCTTCTGTTTTGCGCAAACGTAAACGAAGTACTGATTGAGAAAATAAATAGCAAGGTAAACAGCTGTTTTTTCATAGTGTGTTGTTAAAATAAGGTTAACTCAAATCCAAATCTAATGAAAAATTTTGAGGGTTTTTGGCTTTTTTAGTTTTGTAAAAATCCATGATTTCCTTCATGTCTTTTTTAAAATCTCCAGTTGGATAAATTACTTTATCAATTCCGCAGGATTTTGTTCCATAATCGATAAAAGCCAAAGCAATTGGAACGTGCGCTTTAAGAGCAACATAATAAAAACCGGTGCGCCATTTTTCGACACGAGAGCGTGTACCTTCTGGTGTAATTACTAAACGCAATTCATCGTGTTTTGTAAACAAATCGGCCATTGAATCAACTGTACTTGTTTTTTCGCCATCTGTATTTTTTTTATTGCGATCGATTGGCACAGCACCCAAGGGCCCCATAATTAGATTAAATGGAAAACGCATCCATTCTTTTTTAATAATAAATCGTTGTTTGAGTTTCATGGTTTGAACGGTTCCAATTCCGTATATGAAATCCCAATTGCTGGTGTGTGGCGCAACAATAATTACGCACTTTTTAATATCATCCGATAAAAAATGAGTCACTTTCCAGCCGAGTAGCTTGTATATGAATTTAAACATGTTTCCTTTATTCTGAGCGAATATAAGGTATTTGTAAAAACAAAAAAAGGCAAACCGACCAGTTTGCCTTTTACAAGTATTAATTGAGCTTAAATAGAGCTGTATTCTTTTTCGCTAGTAAGATTTCCTTTTTCGTCCCACATCATCCATTTTCCAACTTTTTCGCCCATTGCGTAGTTCATTTCATAACGTTTGATACCATTTACATCCCATACCAACCATAAACCATCTTTTTTGCCTTCTTTGTAAAAAGCTTGTGCAATTTTTTGTCCTTCTTCGCTCCAACGTAACCACTCTCCAGTTTTTTCTCCGTTTGCAAAAGTTCCTTTTTCCATTACTTTGCCAGAAGCATAAAAATACGTTACTACACCATGTGCTTTACCATCTTTAATTTCTAAAGTCGATTTTTTAGCACCATTTTCATCTGTTGCGGTATATGTTCCAGTATACAAGTTGTTGTTTAAATAATAAACACCCTCTTTTATAGTGATTGTACTAGCAGTACTTTTTGACGAAATAGTAGGGCTTAAATCTTGTGCCGATACAGTGATTGCAGACATGCAGCAAACAACAGCAAATACGATTAATTTTTTCATGGCCTTTTGGATTTAGAGGTAAATAATAAACTTTTCTCAAAGTTAAATACAAATGCAACAATGTTTTTATTACATCGCCATAAATATTTTCTAATGTTAAGTTAATGTAAAATTAACATAGGGTTTTGTGTAAAGTTTGCTTGTTTTGAACTAAAAAAGCCCTTGTAATACTAATTACAAGGGCTTTTAATTGTCAATTGATTAAACTATTGTTGCTCCAATTCAATAACCAGTGGCGTGTATGAATAAGGATTGATGTTAATTTTAGTTTCAGCATATGAGATAAAGCTGATTTGTGCTTCTGTTTTTGCAATGTTGATGCTTGCAGAAAAATTACCGTTTAAATCGCTATAAACGATTTGCTCACCAATTTTAATTTCAGCACCTGCAATTTCTTCGCCACTCAGTTTATCAATGATTTTTCCAGAAACCAATTTAGTAGTGTTTTTTTCAGCATCATTATTTCCATTACCAGCAAAGGAAGCCGTTGCGATGATAAAAGTAAAAACGATTAAAAAGAAATTCTTCATTGCTTAAATTTTGTGATACAAAAATAGTTTAGCTGCGCAAAAAGTGAGTGATGCAAAAATTAAGGATGTATGAACATTGTGTTAAGCCATGTAAAGTTTATGTTAATGAAAAATATACCTTATCTTCGTCTAAAATAAATTATAGTATACTTTGAAATTCAGCGATTTTAATTTTGAGTCCAGCTTACAAGAAGGGCTTGATTCAATGGGCTTTGAAAACCCAACACCAATTCAGGAACAAGCAATCCCAATTATATTAAGCAACAAAGACCTTATTGGTTGTGCGCAAACAGGAACGGGTAAAACAGCAGCTTTCTTATTGCCTATTTTGAATAAGCTAACAGCTAATCCAACCGATTTAACCAATACGCTTATAATTGTACCAACACGTGAGTTGGCTTTACAAATAGATCAAGCATTGCAAGGTTTTTCTTATTTTACCTCAGTTAGCTCATTGGCTATTTATGGTGGTAGCGATGGAAGCGTGTTCGAACAAGAGAAAAAAGCTTTAACCCAAGGAGCAAATGTTATTATTGCAACCCCCGGCCGATTGATGGCCCATTTAAACATGGGTTATGTAAAGCTGGATAACTTGCAGCATTTAATATTGGACGAAGCTGATCGTATGTTGGACATGGGCTTTGTGGATGACATTATTAAAATAACCACCTATTTGCCAAAAAACCGACAAACATTGATGTTTTCGGCAACTATGGCGCCACGCATCCGTACCTTAGCAACCAAGTTGTTGAATGAACCAGAACAAATTACCATCTCACTTTCAAAACCAGCCGAAGGAGTGGTACAAGGAGCATATTTGGTATACGATACACAAAAGAACAATTTGATAAAATCGCTTTTATCGGGGAAAGAAAAAGAGTTGAGCAGCGTGATTATCTTTTTATCCACTAAAATAAAAGTAAAAGAACTGGAACGCGATTTACAAAAAGCAGGATTAAAAGCAAAAGCAATTCACTCCGACTTAGAGCAAGGTGAGCGCGAAGAAGTATTGCGTAACTTTAGAAGTAAACAATTACAAATATTAGTAGCAACCGATATTTTATCGCGAGGAATAGATATTGAAGATATTGGATTGGTAATCAATTATGATGTACCGGGCGATGCTGCCGATTATATTCACCGTATTGGACGAACAGCACGTGCTGCTTCAACAGGTGTTGCACTAACCTTTATTAATGAGTACGACCAACAAAAATTTGCACAAATAGAAACCTTGATTGCGGCAGAAGTAAAAAAATTACCATTGCCCGAAGGTTTTGAATCTGGTCCTGCTTATACTCCTGAAGTAAAAGTGAAAAAACCATTTGTAAAAGGTAAAAAGCCATTCAGAAAACCAAGACCGCAAGGGAAGTAGGCTAAAAATTTTCGTTGGACGGATTTGTATTCGTAGTGTAATATTGTTGGTTAATTGAATGCCACGCCCTCTATTGTTATTTGCATGTCTTGAAAAACAACTTGCTCGAGATTATTAGAACGGCATATCATTTTTATTTCCTCTTTCCTTTCATTATTGATTCTTGAGCCAAAAAGGATTCTCTTTAGATTTTTAGGTTCGAATTTAAGAAAGGAATGATCGTGTACTAAAAGCCGCCATTCTTCTTCATAACTCCAAGCCTCCCTTTTAATTGTAAACAAACGATGCAACTCTTCCAATGTTAATTCATTAGCAATTGGTGTGACATTCGTATATGTTACTTGCTTTAAAGTGCTTTCGATATTTTCGATTGTTGTAAAGTCAAATTCAAAACAAACGCCCTTAGAGTTGTCTGCATAATGTGCCCACATCAGTTCATTTTCGAAATTTTGTGTAAAAGAACAAATTTTCAAATACCCTCCATTTTGTTCCAAAATGTCATAAAATTTTTTCTGGCTAAAGGTTGTTTTTGTAAATTGATCTATAAATGCTTTGGGAATTGATCTATACAATTCGTGTTTGGAGAATTCTTTTTTTACATGGTCGGATGCATTAACAATAATTTTTGATTCTAATTCTTTAGACAAAACAAATAGGCCGTCATAGGGGTCGTTAAGTTTTTTTCTTTCGCAACAATATAATTTTTTATGGATTAGAATATCAGAAAGAAATTCATTGTCACGATGAAATTTAAATAATTGAGCAGGGACCATAATTTTTAGCTAATTTGTATTTGTCTGTCCTTGAATATCGAATATTCATGACGTGTTCATTAGACCGGCATTTAAGCTATAACCAAATGTACAAAATCAAAAAGACAAAAAGAATTTTCGTTAATAAGTAGGGAAAAGCTAATTAGGCGTTGTATGTGTTATAGTTTCAAAAAAAGAAATATTATTTCATAATCATTCCGGTTTATTTCAGAGATTGTAAAAATTTAAAATACTCTTTTAGTGATTTTGAGGTTAAGTAATTACTTTTTTTGCAATTTATCAATTGCATTTTGGGCATCAGTTATTCCTTTAGATAGAGCAACGTTCCAATCGGAAATAGCGCCACCAAGGTCCCCACACTCCATTTTGGCATAACCACGGTGAAAGTATTTTAGACCCAACAACGGATTTAATTCGATACTTTTATCAAGATCTTGAAGCGAATTTTCATAGTCTTGTAGATAGTACTTAATATAACCACGCGTGTCATAAGCAAAATGATTGTTTGGATCGAGTTCAATTGCGAGGTTAGCATAATATAGTGCTGTTTTATAATCTTTATTTTTTGCAAAACTTAATGCAACTGTATTGTTGATTTGGGATTGAGTAGTGCTGTTTTCTTGATTGTAGTTGTTAGGATAAATTAATTTTTTTTTGGTGCCTAAAACTATTAACATAATTCCAGGAAAAAGAAGTGTAAGCCAAGTCCAATTAGAAGTAATGTTGAGTTGTTTTGTAATATTGTATGCCCAAACAGTTGCTGTTATTCTCCAAATAAAAATTATTGCCATGACTAATTTTAGAATTCCTTCATTTACTGGCTCTATTGCTAATCCAATATTTATAAAAAAAATAATTACCAAAGTAAATATTCCGGCTATCATTATTTGGGAGTCGGGTTTATAATTAGGGTCATATTTTAAGGAGGTGGGATTATCTTTAATTTCATTGGTAGGGATTGATTTTTGACGGCCGAAATGTAGGTTAACGTTTACAGTTTGTGGTAAGGAATTACCAATCTCTTTTAAGTTTTTTCCGCAATGATTACAGAATATTGCATCATCATCAATAGCTTTTCCGCAAAATTTACAAAACATAGATATTTTTAGTATTTAACAGTTAAATATAGCTTATTTTTTGCAAAAACGTTCGTCTCATAAAAATGGACCTAGCCCTTGCAGGTGTTATCACCTGCAAAATGGTATTGCTACTTATTTTTTATAATCATAGCGCTTCCTTGCCAATCGGGAAGTTCAATTAATGATTCGGGGATCGTACTCATAAATTCATTTATCGCTTTAGGTATTCCATCCCAATTGTGATTGTAATCGTGAATAATGATAACGCCACCTTTTGCCATGCGTGGATAGAAAAATTTTAATGCTTCAATGGTAGGTGCATATAAATCGGCATCAATGTGTGCCAATGCAAATGTTTCGTTTTCTAATCCTGTTGTGGTTGATGGAAAAAATCCAGGTTTATAAATGATGGAATCGTTTCCATTGATGTGCTTTTTTACTTCTTCGATGCTTGTGTCGGCAAACATATTGGTTGAAAAACGATTGTCTGTTTGTTGTTCCTGTTTAAGATCCTTGCTTGAAAAACCTTCGAATGTATCAAACAAAAAAAACGTTCTGCTTTGATCCATAAAATGTATTGCTTTTGCTGTTTCTCCACGATGAACACCCAGCTCCGCAAAAGCACCTTTTACATTGTTTTTTTTCAATTGTTCCACCTGAAACCATAAATTATAAAAACGAACTTTATCTCGGTAACTCGCTTCTAATTTAATAAGCTGTGGAGAAAGGAGTTTGTTTTTTACCGCATTTTCCCATGCATAAGGCTTGCTAATTTTATACGACCAAGTGGTTTCTAAATATTTAAAGCCTAAAAAAAGTAAAATCACAACGAGCAAAATATTTGCCGTTTGAAAAAGAGAGAAACCTAGTAAAAGAAAAATCATGCTTGCATTTTAATGTATTCAAATATACATATTTTGTAATGTTTGAATTATTTATAAAACGATTTTAGTTAATTCAACTTCTAGTCGGTCAAAATTTTCTTCGTTTTTATCGACAACAAATTTTTTAAGCTTGTTGCAAGCTTCTGCAGAATCAAAAACCATTCTAAACACAATTTTTGTTTTGTTGTTGTCCACTTCTTCAAAAGTAAAAACGACTTGAAACAAAGGTTGAGAATAGCGTTTCCAGGCAATTAGTGTAGGCTTTTCAATTTTTGTAAATTCACATTCATTGGCATAATTTCCTTTATCGGGACCATGCATAACAAAGCTCCATTTACCTCCTGGTCGGAAGTCGAATTCATTAAATGTATTGGTAAAACCGTGTGGTCCCCACCAGTTTTTTAAATGATTGGGATTCGCCCAAGCTTCGTATACAAGTTCTTTTGGAGCATTAACAATTCTGGTACTTCTAATTTCGCAGTCAGGGGTTGTTGATAGATATTCTGTTGTCATTCTAGTAGCAATTTGCTGTATTATTCAAATATACAAAAATCACAAAAAGGCTAATAGTAGAAAATTTATGCAGCAACAAACACATCATAACCATAACGAAGAATCATTAGGCATACGATAACAAGAAATAGCGTGCGAACAAATCCATTTCCTTTTTTTAAGGCAATGCGTGTTCCAATAAAACTTCCGGTAATGTTGAATACAGCCATTAGTATTGCTAGTTCAATGATGTAGTTCCCTTGTTTTATAAACACCACCAAAGCAGCAATATTGGTCATGCAATTAATTACTTTGGAATAAGCCGATGCTTCAATGAATTCAAATCCGAGTATCACTACAAATCCCAATACAAAAAAGCTTCCAGTGCCTGGACCAAAAAAGCCATCGTAAAAACCAACGATGGTTCCAAGGATTGAACCATAGAGCAATTGTTTGTTGAAACTTAAATTTTTTGTTTGAACAGCACCTAAATCTTTTTTTATAAAAGTATAAAAGGCAATTAGGATAAGAATGATTAAGATGAGTGGCTTTAGTGTTTTTACATCAATGGTACTTACGGTTTTTGCTCCTAAAAAAGAGGCTAATCCAGCGCATGCAGCAACAGCCAGTAATAATTTATAATTGAATTTTACACGTTTGGAGTATTCGATGGCCGAAATGCTGGTGCCCGCCAAAGCAGCAATTTTGTTGGTGCCAAACAAGGTAGGCAAAGCCATTTGTGGAAAGTTAATGAGTAAAGTAGGAATGGAAATCAATCCACCACCACCAACCACAGCATCAATGAATCCTGCTAAAAATGATAATGCAATTAAGGATGCAATTGCAATCGCACTATAGTCGGATAGGATGGTTAAAAAACTCATGAACTAATTTTTTAATAAAAATCAAATCGAATAGCCAACATCTATTTTGCCTTCTCCAATTTAGGATACATCTTTTCACGCATTGCTTTGATGTTTTCATCAGTGATGTATTCATCGTAGGTTACACGCTTGTCAATGATTCCGTTTGGAGTAATTTCAATGATACGATTCGCAACCGTTTGCACAAACTCATGATCATGTGATGTGAACAAAGCAACATGCTTCCAGTCTTTTAATGCATTGTTGAATGCAGTAATCGACTCTAAGTCCAAGTGATTCGTAGGTTCATCCAATATCAAACAATTAGCATTGGTTAACATCATGCGCGATACCATACAACGAACTTTTTCTCCTCCCGATAACACATTCGATTTTTTTAAAGTCTCTTCACCTGTAAATAACATACGACCTAAAAATCCACGAACAAACGTTTCATCTTTATCCGTAGAATATTGACGCAACCAATCAATTAAGTTATAATCGATTTTAAAGTAGCTTGAGTTTTCGTTTGGTAAATACGATTTGGTGATGGTGCTTCCCCAGTTGTAATCACCACTGTCGGCTTTTTCTTCACCAGTAATAATTTGGAAAAAGCTGGTGATAGCGATGTGTTCTTTTGATAAAATAGCGACTTTATCGCCTTTTGTTAGTGTAAATGTTACATTCGAAAAATAAGGCACACCATCTGGCGATGATTTAGAAAGGTTTTCGATGTTTAAAATCTGATCGCCACAATCGCGTTCTGCTTTAAAAATAATACCAGGGTATTTACGCGTACTTGGCTTAATGTCTTCAATCACTAATTTTTCCAATAACTTTTTACGGCTAGTTGCTTGACGTGATTTAGAAGCGTTGGCACTAAAACGCTCCACAAAGTCTTGTAACTCTTTGCGTTTATCTTCCATCTTTTTGTTTTGGTCGGAACGTTGACGCAACGCCAATTGGCTGGATTCGTACCAGAACGAGTAGTTACCAGTATATAATTGAATTTTATTAAAATCGATATCGGCAATGTGTGTACATACTGCATCTAAAAAGTGACGGTCATGGGAAACAACAATCACGGTGTTTTCAAAATCGGCTAAGAAATTTTCTAACCAAGCAATGGTGTCCACATCCAAATCGTTGGTAGGCTCATCCAGTAATAGAATCTCCGGATTTCCGAACAATGCTTGTGCTAACAAAACGCGCACTTTTTCTTTACCACTCAAATCGCTCATTAAGCGGGAATGTAATTCTTCTTTTACACCCAATCCACTCAACATGTTTGCAGCATCGCTTTCAGCATTCCAGCCTTCCATTTCGGCAAATAATCCTTCTAGTTCGGCAGCTTTCAATCCGTCTGCATCACTAAAATCGGGCTTTGCATACAAGGCATCTTTTTCGGCCATTACTTCCCAAAGGCGTTTGTTGCCCATCATTACTGTTTGTAAAACAGGGAATGCATCAAACTCAAAGTGATTTTGTTTTAAAACACTCATTCGTTCGCCAGGAGTGATTGAAACTTGCCCTGTTGTAGGGTCAATTTCGCCTGAAAGAATTTTAAGGAATGTAGATTTACCAGCACCATTAGCGCCAATAACACCGTAGCAATTGCCAGGAGTAAACTTAATACTTACTTCGTCAAACAAAACGCGTTTGCCATAACGTAAGGATAAATTGGATGTTGAAATCATTGTTATTCAGAAATTTGAGGCTGCAAAAGTACGCTTTTTTATTGAAGAATTAATGCCCTTTAATGTGTTTCCTTATTGATTTTTGCTTTAATTTAGATGAATATATGAGGATAAATAAAAAATATACGGTTCTGCTGTTTGTTTTGATGGCTATTCATTCGCTGTTTGCACAAACGCCTGTGGTGGATAGTTTAAAAAAATTATCAACCGCAAATGTGAACGATACCTTGAAAATGCATGCTTATACAGAGCTTACGTATGAGTACTTGTCCATCGATATTGATTCGGCAAAAATGTTTGCCAATACTGGAATAAAGAAGTTTGGTAGCAATAAAAATAAGTTGTTGCTTTCTGATTTATACGCTGCTTTGGGAACGGCTTATGGCTATGAACGTGATTTTGATAATAGCCTTATAAATTTTAATAAATCGCTTGCCATTTTAAAAACAATAAAAGACAAAACGGCTATTTCAAAAACCTATTTCAACATCGGTTTGATTTACTACTATACTGCTAAATACGATTTAGCAATTCAGCAATACATTGAAGCATTAAAATTATTAGAGTCAATAAAAGACACTCAAACACTTCCTAATATTTACAACGGTTTGAGTGGCATGTACAAAGAGATTCGAAACTATAACGAAGCACTCAATTACGGACAAAAAGCATTAAAATTATTTAGTCAGAATAAAGATTCTGTGGGTATGGCATCTGCATTAAACAATGTTGGGAATGTATATGATTATCAGAATAAATTTGATGAAGCGCTTGATTATTATCGTAAATCAATGCATATAAAAGAGCTTATAAAAATGGACAGAGGCATGTCCAGTGCACTCAACAACATTGGAATTATACTATCAAAAAAAGACAGTGTGTTGCAAGCGTTAGAATATTATAACAAGGCATTGAGTTATTCAACAGTAAATTCCGATAAAATCAGTCAGGCCGTTTCCTATGATGGTATTGGAATGGTGTATTACAAATTGAAGCAGTACGATAAAGCGCTTTCCTTTTTAGAAAAAAGTATAGCTATATCTACCGATATTGATTCGAAATTAGACATTGTAAGTTCTTATGAAAAAATAGCCTTGTGTTATGCAGCTAAAGGGAATTACAAAAAAGCATTTGATTATCAACAGTTGCTGTTTGCCACTAAAGATTCCATTTTTAATGTTGAAAGTTCGAAACAAGTGAATGAGATGGCAACAAAATATGAAACAGAAAAAAAACAATTGTTGATTGATAATTTGAATAAGGACAATGCTTTAAAACAGGAAGAGTTGGCGAAATCAGAATTGCAAGTGAAGCAACAAAACATGCAAATCATGTTTTTTATTTTAGCGGTGTTATTGCTTTCGATTTTGTCGTTCTTCATTTTTAGAAGCTATAAACAAAAGAAACAATCGGCCGAAATTATTCTTTCTCAGAAAGTAGAAGTGGAACGTCAGCGTGATTTAGTAGAAGAAAAAAGTAAAGAAATTACAGACAGTATTCATTATGCAAAACGCATTCAACAAGCATTATTAGCATCCGATACTTTTTTGAAAAAACACATTTCCGACTATTTTATTTTTTACAAACCAAAAGCGATTGTAAGTGGTGATTTTTATTGGGCAAATGTGATTGATGGAAAATTTGTAATGATAACAGCCGATTGTACTGGACATGGAGTACCGGGTGCATTCATGAGTTTGTTAAACATTTCATATTTAAATGAAGCAATTATTGAAAAAAGAATAGACGCTCCTGATAAAATATTAGACCACGTTCGTTCACAAATAATTCAATCATTAAACCCCGAAGGTTCTGAAAACGAAGGAAGAGATGGGATGGATGCAACACTTTGTGTGTATGATTTTAAAGGGATGTGGTTACGTTTTTCGGCAGCAAACAATCCTTTGTGGTTATATCGTAATAATGAAATAAAAGAGTTTGGTGCTGACAAAATGCCTGTTGGTATGTATCATGGCGAGCAAAAACCGTTTACACAACAAACTTTTGGATTAAGAAAAGGCGACATTGTATATACATTTACAGATGGATTTGCAGATCAATTTGGAGGTGAAAAAGGAAAAAAATTCAAGTATAAAAATCTACAGCAATTGTTACTGAACAATGCAAATAAGCCAATGTTGGAACAAAAGCAAATTCTTGAAAACACCTTAAAGGATTGGCAAGGAAATATGGAGCAAGTGGATGATATTCTTATAGTTGGAATTAGGGTTTAATCCATCCTTATTTTATAAGCATTTTTATCTTGCACATGTGCCGTTTTTTCGTTTATTTAGTAGTGTTTTTAACGATTTTCTTGTGCCCACTACATTACTAAAAAAATATTTTCTATTCATCATTGTTTTTTTGTTTGCGCTTTTTTCGAAAGCACAACAAATGAACTTCAGAAATTTTTCCATTGAGGATGGGCTTCCTCAATCTCAAATTATTGATATCTGTCAGGATAATACTGGTGCTATTTGGTTTGCAACCAATGGAGGAGGGGTTAGTCGATACAATGGAAATAAATTTCAAAACTACAATACGAAAGATGGATTAAGAAATAACCGTGTCTACGACATTTTTCAAGATTCAAAAAATAATATTTGGATAGGGACAGGCAAAGGCTTAAACAAATTTCATAATAATAAGCTTGTACATATAAGCGATGCGCTGCTCGACCAAAAATCTATTCACAAAATTTATGAATACAGCAATGGTGAACTTTGGTTTGGTACAAGCGATGGAATTTTTATATACAACGGAAAAAATTTCAGACCATTTGTTGGCAATGATTCTCTTGGAGCATTTCAAGTATGGTCTATTCAGCAGGATAAAATAGGGAATACCTGGATTGGAACACTAATGAATGGAGTTTTCTGTTATGATGGAAAGAAAATGATTCATTTTACGAAAGAAAATGGGTTGATTGATTTAAAGAACAGAGATATTCTTATCAAAGGTAATGAAGTTTGGATTTCTACTTATCGAGGAATTAATATTTATGATTTATCAAAATCCTATTCCGGTAATCGTAAACTAGACACATTGAAGTTTGATGGGAAGCCTTATTTCGAAACGGTTTATCGTTTTTATACCGATACTAGTGGTGCTGTATGGGCGGGTGTTGGTTCGGGGGTTATAAAAATCACCTATGGTAAAATGAAACGTATTACAAAACAAAATGGGATTTGTAGTAATATGATTTGTGGCATTACTCAAGACAAGGAAGGCAATATGTGGTTTGGTTCATTTGGTGGAGGAGTAAGTAAATACAGAAACGAATTATTTGAAAACATTAACGAAACTCAAGGCTTAGCAAACAACACCGTAATGTCTTTTTTCAAAGACAGCAAAAACAATATGTGGATTGGTACCTGGGGAGGTGGTGTATCAAAATTGGATTTAACAGCACTTGAAAAATACGATACCATTGCAATTCAAAATTTTATTCAATCAAAAAATGGTTTAGCATTTAACAATGTTTGGAGTATTTGTGAAGACAAGTCTGGAAAAATTTGGTTAGGAACTTCTGCTCAAGGGGTAAGTGTATACGATGGGAAAGATTTTAAAAACTATCACATCAAAGATGGTTTGCATGGTGTTCGAATACAAACAATTTTATGCGATAAAAAAGGAAATATTTGGATGGCCAATGAAAATGGCTTAGATAAGTTTGATGGTAAAACATTTACGTACTATGGTGAAAAGGAAGGCATGTCGGCCGAAGGGGTAAATGCTATTTATGAAGATAATGTTGGAAATCTTTGGTTTGGCTCCCCAGATCGAATTATTAAATACGATGGTAAAATTTTTACAACCCTACTTCGTCCAGGTGGCTTTCCTAAAATTAGAAATATCATTCGAGATAAGTTTGGTTATATGTGGTTTAGTACCGATGCGGGTGCGTGTGTTTATACAGGGAGTAAATTTTATTTGGTTTCAGAGTCGGATGGTTTAAGTTCAAACACGGTTTATTATGTAAAACCCGATGAAGATGGAAATTTGTGGTTGGGAACGAATAATGGTATTGATAAGCTCGATCTCTATAAATTTGTAAATAACAACGAAGTAGAAATAAAACATTATGGTAAAGAAGAAGGGTTTATGGGTGTTGAGTGTAACCAAAATGCATTTTATAAAAACGATGATGGAAAGTTGTGGATAGGAACAATTGGCGGTGTTACCATTTACAATCCGAAAGAAGAACGAATCAATAAAATTGAACCTCAAACGCATATCACGGGTATTCGTTTGTTTTTAGAGAATGCAAATTTTAAAAAATATTCAGACAGTTTATTGGATGGACTTCCTGTTAACCTTGTACTTCCTTACGATAAAAATCACATCACGTTTGACTTTATAGGCATATCTCATACAATACCTAACAAAGTTAAATACCAGTTTATGTTGGAGGGTGCCGATCAAAATTGGTTGCCCGAAGGAAAAGAAACAAGTGCTACCTATTCAAATTTACCACCCGGTAAATACACATTTGTTTTAATGGCAAAAAATAATGATGGCATCTGGAATAAAAATCCCGTTCGTTTTTCTTTTGAAATTGTTCCTCCATTTTGGAAACAAATGTGGTTTTATTTTTTAACCACAGTATTAGGTATATCTGCTATCTTTTTATTTATTAAAATGCGTGAGCACAGCTTACAACGTAGCAGAACCCGTTTAAAGGAAGAGGTTGCAAACAGAACAAAAGAATTGGAAGCAGAGAAAGAAAAATTGCAAGAAGCGTATTCTGAAATCGATGAAAAAAACAAAGATATTACCGACAGTATAAAATATGCGAAACGAATTCAAGAAGCGATTTTGCCTGCAGATTCCATATTTAAACAACACTTACCAAATTCGTTTGTATTGTATAAGCCAAAAGATATAGTAAGTGGAGATTTTTATTGGCTTGAAAAATGGGGGCATCAAATTTTGATTGCAGCCGTAGATTGCACAGGACATGGCGTTCCTGGTGCTTTTATGAGTATTGTTGGGCATAACTTATTAACTCAAACGGTAAATGCCCTGGGTTTGTCAAAGCCAGCGTTGGTATTAAATGAAGTAAATCAGCAGTTGTCTAAAAAATTAAATCAAGATCCAGAGGAAGCAACTGTTCGCGATGGAATGGACATTGCGTTGTGTGGGATTAATTATACCAAAAAGACAATTGAATTTGCTGGTGCGAACAATCCAATTTGGATTATTAAAAATGGAAAAGAATTGGTTCAGATAAATGGGGATAAATTTCCAATAGGCGCTTTTATTGGAGAGGAGTTACAGCAATTTACTAACCATGAATGGCAATTGCAAGAAGGAGATGTTATCTATTTATTTACCGATGGTTATGCCGATCAATTTGGTGGACCGAAAGGAAAAAAATTCAAATACAAACAACTAGAAGACTTGTTGTTGTTTATTTGCAAAAAACCCTTTGCTGAACAAAAAGAAATTCTAGAAAAAACTATTGAGGAGTGGCGTGGGGATTTGGAACAAGTGGATGATATATTGATTATCGGAATAAAGATATAAAAGTTGAAACTACTAAAGAAAACACTACTACTACTATTAATTTTTGTTGTTAGTGCTGTAAAGGCACAATACAACGGTTTCCCTATTCGAAATTATGCCCAAAAAGAATACAATGCCTTTATGCAAAATTGGTTTTGTGTTCAAGACAAACGCGGTGTTTTATATTTTGGAAACAGTAGTAACGTATTGGAATACGATGGAAAAAATTGGCGTAAAATTCCAATTGTAAAAGGAGTTGCTGTTCGCTCGCTTTATATAAATAGTCAAGGGACAATATTTGTTGGAGCTGTTGGTGATTTTGGTTGTTTAGCGCCACAAAAAAATGGTGATTTAGTATACCAATCATTATCCTCCTTGTTACCAGCTGAACAACGGACATTTGCAGATATATGGAATATACAAGAAGTAAATGGAGCAATTCTTTTTCAGGCAAGTGAAAACATATTTGTTTATGAAAAAAATAAACTAAAAATTGTTGCGCCAACTAAAAACACATTTGCTTCTATTTCGTTTAAAATAAATAATGCACTGTTCCTTCGTGAACGTAAAATCGGATTAATGAAATGGGACGGCAAATCATTGTCGTTGGTTCCTGAGGGCGTTTTTTTGCAGAACACAGCGGTTGTAGGGATGGTTAATTTCCCAACGCAAAAAAGCAAAAATATTCTTGCTCTCTCTGTTGATGAAGGATTCAGCTATATTGATATCGAAAAAGGTAAAATTACCCAATTCAATTCTCCTTCCGAAAGCGAATTAAATTCTATCGGTGTTCTTGGTATGGAATGGTTCAATGATTCAACACTAATTTTAAATACTCGTTCTGGGGTTTATTTTTTGGATAATAAACTTAAAATTATTCGAACAATAACAAAAGTAGATGGACTAGTTGACGAATCAGTTGCAGACATGTTTTTCGATTCTCAAAAGGAATTGTGGTTAAGCACAAACAATGGTATCAGTAAAGTATCGGTAAATTCGCCCTTCTATTATTACAATGCAACAGCTGGTTTAAATGGCAATATAGAGGCCATTACTACGCTTGGCAATACAATTTATGTTGGAACAACATCAGGCATGTATGTTGCTGATTTAGGAACAAATAATAGAAGTGGTGCACCTCAAAAATTAGTTTTTAATCAAGTTGAAGGAACCTATTTTGAGACATGGAATTTTAGAATAGCAGAGAATAGAATTTATGGAGCTACGAGTGATGGCGTTTTTGAAATTGTAAATAATAAAGCTGTTCGTGTTACAAAAGCATATTCGAATACAATTTACATGCACGATAACAAACGCATGTTTGTAGGTGAAAAAGATGGTTTACGTATTTTGGATAAAAACGGGGATAAATGGATTGAAGCGCATTATTTTAGTATTCCAACTAGCGATATTATGAATCTTGCGTTGGCTGAAAAAAATGGGAAGGATGAATCAATCGTATGGTTCAGTACAAGAAACAGGGGTATTTATAAAATGAATATTCAACCCGATTATAATTATTCGCTTACTCGTTTTGACACCGCTAATGGATTGCCAAATGAACAGGTTTTTATTTTTGAAAAGAACAACAATATTTATTTTAATGGCAATCAATTTGTTTATCAGTTCGATGAAAAGGCATCTAACCCAAAGTTGCAATTTATTATTGTAAACAAAAATGCATCGGCATATAACCATAATGCGGAACCAATTCCGCTTTTAAATATTGAAAACCCGAATTCTCAAAAAACATTTAAAGCGATAGCAGCACTCGAAGATCAAGGCTATACCTATTATCAATCTGACTCATCGATACTTTGGACAGGTTTAACTGACGTGCTTACAAGGTATGATGCTACGGTCGTAAAGGAATATTCTCCTGTATATACAACACTTATTCGAAAGGTTTCAATTGCAAACGATTCGATTGTTTTTGCAGGGACTTTTTCTGTTCCTAATGAAAATGGCTATGTAGTTGTTGATACGCAACCAATAAGCTTTATTCCGGAAATTGTCTATAAATACAATACATTGAATTTTTATTATTCGGCACCATTTTATGACAGAGAGGACAAAATAAAATTTAGTTATAAATTAATTGGTTTTGATACAACATGGAGCGAATGGTCGGATTTGAACTATAAACAGTATACCAATTTATATGAAGGCGAATATTCCTTCGAAGTAAAAGCAAAAAACATTTATGGTCATGAAAGCAAAATAGCAAAATACAGTTTTGTTGTTTTGCCGCCATGGTACAGGTCTTTCGTTGCTTACCTAATCTATTTTATTCTATTTATCCTTTTAATCATCGTTATTGTTCGCATAAGTGTTTGGCGACTAACAAAAGCAAAAATTAAACTTGAACGTATTGTTGATGAACGAACAGCAGAGGTTGTAAAGCAAAAAGAAGAGCTTCAACAAAAAGGTGAAATTATTGAAGTTGCATACAATGATATAAAATCAAGTATCAATTATGCCAAACGAATTCAAGAAGCGATTCTTCCATTGAATGAAGAGATAAAAAAATCTTTTCCCGAATCCTTCATTCTATTTAAACCAAGAGATGTTGTAAGTGGAGATTTTTATTGGTTTACGAAAACAGCAGGGAAAACGGTTATTGCTTGTGTCGACTGCACAGGGCATGGGGTTCCTGGGGCTTTTATGAGTATGATTGGCAATACCTTACTAAATGAAATTGTTGTCGAAAAAAATATAACACAGCCGAATCAAATACTCAATCTTCTTCACGAGCGTGTACGACAATCGTTAAAGCAGGATATGGAAAATACAGAAACACGCGATGGAATGGATATCGCTATTTGTGTAATTGATGATGCAAAAGGGGGTTTGCAATATGCTGGCGCAAATCGTTCATTGGTAATTATTCGCGATAAATCACTACTTGAATTAAAAGCAGATAAGCAGCCTATTGGTGGTGATCAAATGGAGCAAGATCGTATATTTAAAAACAATAAATTTAAGCTGCATAAAGGCGATACTATTTATATGACAACTGATGGTTTTGCTGATCAGTTTGGTGGCGAAAAAGGCAAAAAATTTATGGTAAAACGCTTGCATCAATTGTTGATAGATTTTAATGGTGAAAAAATGGATGAACAAAGAACCTTGTTAAAAAATACAATAGAACAGTGGCAAGGGAATCTAGAGCAAGTAGACGATATATTGGTAATTGGAATAAACATCTCATGAGAAAAATAATAACATTTTTAATTCTTTCTATACTGACAAACAGTTTTATGTTTGCTCAAAAAAGCATTGTAGTTGTTGATAGCTTAAAAAAATTATTAGCAACTACAAAAGACGAAACGTTAATCGTAGATTATAAAAATCAATTAGCGTATGAATATGTTATTGATAACGCTGTTAAAGCAAAACAAATAGCAACTGAAGCACTTTCCTTAGCAACAAAAAACAATGACAAGCTTGGTGTTTTAAATGCGAACAACAATCTTGGTCTTGCTTCTTATTATACCAACGACTATGATCAAGCATTAAAGCATTATTATATTTCGAGAGACATCGCAATTGAATTAAAAAACAATTCAAAATTGGCCGTTGCTTTAAATAACATCGGTTTAGTATACGATGACAAAGCCGATTATAATAATGCGTTAACCTATTATTTGCAATCGTTAAAGCTGGTGGAAGGCACAGGTGAAAGTAAGTCTCAGCTAGCGAGTACATTAAATAACATTGCATTAATATATCAAACACAAGGAAAATACGAAGAAGCATTATCGTTTCACAACCGAGCATTAAAAATAAAAAGGGAGATTGGAAACAAGCGAGGTGAAGGAAGCTCTCTACACAATATCGGTTTAGTATATAAACTAAAAGGAGAGTATGATAAAAGTTTAGAGTTCTATCATCGAGCACTTGAACTTCGTAAGTTAATTAATGATGAGTCGGGAGTTGGACTAACACTCAATAATATTGGGAGTGTATATGATTCAAGAGGAGAATACGATAAGGCACTTCGTTATTTTGAAGAAGCATTGGTTATACGTGAAAAATCGCAAGATAAATACGGATTAGCAATTACCTTGTTTAGTATGGGAAGTGCTTATTGTGAACGTAAAGAGTATAAAAAGGGAAACGAATTCATAGAACGAGCAATGAACATTGCAAAGGAGATAGGTGCAAAAGAGCTATTAAAGCATGGCTATGAAACCTATGCACTTATTTATGCAGCCCAAGGCGATTACAAACATGCATACGAAAATCAGAAAGAATACATTGCTGTTAAGGATTCTATTTTAAATGAAACTACAATTCAGCAGTTGAATGAATTGCAAACAAAATATGAAAGCGAAAAGAAGCAAAAAGAATTAGAGTTGGTTACCAAGGAAAGCAAAATTCAAGCGCTCGAGTTGAATAAAAATAAATTATGGATGTATGTAATGGTTATTGCAATTCTTTTAGTAATAAGTCTTGCCGTACTTTTATTTAATCGCTATAACCTTAAACAAAAAGCAAACGAATTATTAGCACATCAAAATGCTGAAATAACTCAACAAAAAAAGGAAATTACGGATAGTATTAATTATGCTAAACGTATTCAAGAATCTATTTTACCACCTCAAGATCATTGGAAAAAATTATTACCGAACAGTTTTATTTTTTATCGCCCGAAAGACATTGTAAGTGGCGATTTTTATTGGATAGAGCAAAAACAAAACATTGTTTGCTTTGCAGCTGTAGATTGTACTGGACATGGGGTCCCAGGGGCTTTGATGAGTGTAGTAGGCTTTAATTTACTGACACAAGCGGTGAATGAAGTGGGTTTAACAAAACCTTCTGAAATATTAGAACATTTAGATGCAGGTGTTACAAAAACATTGCGACAAACAGAACATGGTAAAGGAGTAAAAGATGGAATGGATTTATCTTTGTGTTCGTTTGATACAACAACGAATTTGCTGCAATATGCAGGCGCATTTAATGCATTGTATTATGTTAGAGAAAATACGTTACACGAAATAAAAGCAGATAAATTTCCAATTGGAGTAAATTTAGATGGAGTTGTAGACAACTATCAAAACCATACGGTTCAACTTCAAAAAGGAGATTGTGTGTATTTGTTTTCGGATGGATATGCCGATCAATTTGGTGGTTCAAAAGGAAAAAAATTCAAATACAATCAGTTGAAAAATTTATTCATTGAGATTGCAAACAAGCCAGTTGATGAGCAAAAACAAATTATTGCTGATGCTTTTGATGTGTGGAAAGGTGGTTTAGAGCAAGTAGATGATGTTGTAGTAATAGGATTGAAAATCTAATTGTTGATTTCCAGTTTTGTACAAGCATCTTCTGAAGCCAATTGTTCTGCACGTTTTTTAGAAAAGTGTTGTGCTATTCCAACAACTTCATTGTCGACAAGTAAGTGTATTAAAAACATTTTATCTGCGGAGTTTGCAGCATCAATAATTATACTGAACACAAATTCCTTTTTTTCTTTTTGTGCCCACTCAATAAATTTACTCTTAAAATCTACTTCTTTTGTTTCTAATTCATCAATATCCATATGCACATTGATAATTCGTTTTAGAATATATTCTTTCGTTGCATTATACCCTTTGTCGAGATAGATAGCGCCAATTAATGCTTCGTAAGCATCGCCATTGATTGAGCTTGGTTTGCTGCCACGATCGTTATTCGTTTCAATGAATTTGTTCAAACCAAGCTTTAATGCAATTTGGTTGTGTTGGTTGCGGCTCACCATTTTAGAACGCATCTTGGTCAAGAAGCCTTCGTCTTTGTAAGGAAATTTTTTGAATAGATATTCTGCTATCACAGTACCAATAATGGAATCGCCTAAAAATTCTAGGCGTTCATTACTGTCTTTAATTCCTTTTTGTAAATGTTGTGCAGCAGAGCTATGGCGGAAAGCCAATTTGTACAAATCAATATTGGTTGGATAAAATCCAAGGATATTGCGTAATGATTCGTGCAGTTTTTTTTCAGGAGAAAAATAAACGCGTATTGGCTTTTGAAAAACGCTCAATCGGGAAACGATTAGTTAGGCTTTGTATTTTTTTACAATAACAGAAGCATTGTGTCCACCAAATCCAAATGTGTTGCTTAATGCAGCACGAACTTCGCGTTTTTGAGCTTTGTTAAATGTAAAATTTAATTTGTTGTCCAATGCTGGATCATCTGTAAAGTGATTGATTGTTGGAGGAACAATATCATTCTGAACAGATAAAACACAAGCAATCGCCTCAATAGCACCAGCAGCACCTAATAAGTGACCAGTCATTGATTTGGTTGAGCTAATGTTTAGTTTGTAAGCATGTTCACCAAAAACACCAAGGATGGCTTTTGATTCGGCAACATCACCAAGTGGAGTAGATGTTCCGTGAACATTTACATAATCAATATCTTCAGCTTTCATTTCTGCATCTTCTAATGCAAGGCGCATTACATTACGTGCTCCTAATCCTTCTGGATGAGGCGCTGTAATGTGATTTGCATCGGCAGTCATTCCACCACCTACAACTTCAGCATAAATTTTAGCACCACGCTTTAATGCGTGTTCAAGTTCTTCAAGAATTAAAGCACCAGCTCCTTCACCCAATACAAAACCATCACGGTTTGCATCAAATGGACGAGATGCTGTTTCAGGAGATTCGTTGTTTGTAGACAATGCATGCATTGCGTTGAATCCACCGATACCTGCTTCGCATACTGCAGCTTCTGATCCACCAGTAACAATAATGTCTGCTTTGCCCAATTTAATGTACATAGCAGCATCAATTAATGCGTTGGTTGATGAAGCACAAGCTGAAACGGTTGTGAAATTTGGTCCGCGCATACCATACATGATGGAAATGTGTCCAGAACAAATATCAGCAATCATTTTCGGAATAAAGAATGGATTAAAACGAGGAGTTCCATCACCTTTTGCATAGCCAAAACATTCGTCTTGGAAGGTTTGTAAACCACCTATTCCTGAACCCCAGATTACTCCAGTTCTATCAGGATCAAAAGCGCCTTCTTTGTCCAATCCAGCATCTTTTACTGCTTGCATTGCTGAAACTAAACCATATTGAGAAAATGGATCTAGCTTACGAGCTTCTTTTCTGTCTAAGAAGTCTTCAGGATTAAATCCTTTAACTTCACAGGCAAAACGAGTTTTAAACTTTGAAGCATCGAAACGAGTAATAGGTGCAGCTCCGCTAACACCATTTAATAGGTTATTCCAATAATCGGTAACCGTATTACCAAGTGGCGTAATTGCGCCTAGGCCTGTAACTACTACTCGTCTCAACTTCATTCAAATAAATCTTTTAAGGATTATTTTGCGTTTGCTTCAATGTAAGAAATTGCGTCACCTACTGTACCAATTTTTTCAGCTTGGTCATCAGGGATAGCGATGTTAAATTCTTTTTCAAACTCCATGATTAGTTCTACAGTGTCTAATGAGTCTGCTCCTAAATCATTTGTAAAGCTAGCTGTTGGTGTTACTTCTTTTTCGTCAACACCTAATTTATCAACGATGATAGCTTTTACTTTTGTTGCAATGTCTGACATTTTTAAAATGTTTTATTGGTTAATTTGGGTGCAAAGATATAGTTATATGCATAATTACAAAAAAAAAGGGGAATTATTCATAAAAAATCGCAATATCATTTATGTTTTTTCTCTGTAAATCAGGAACTTGTGTTTTTTCTAGTGGGTAACCAACTGGTATTAAAAGAAAAGGACGCTCATTTTCGGGACGTTCTAGTAATTTTGTCAAAAAATTCATTGGACTTGGTGTATGGGTTAAAGCTACTAATCCTGCGTTATGGATAGCTGTTAGCAAAAATCCGCTCGCCAAACCAACTGATTCAGCAACATAATAATTGTTCCTTTTATCATTATTCACAAGTTCATAGACCCTTTTGAAGACAATAATTAGAGCTGGAGCGATTTCTAAAAAGGGTTTGTTCCAATCGGTTCCTAAAGGAGCCAAATCTTCAAGCCATTCTTTCGACATTCTTCCATTATAACTTTCTTGCTCTTCTTTTTCAGCAGCGATTCTAATTTCTTTTTTTAGTATAGGGTTTGTTACAACACAAAATGTCCACGGTTGTTTGTGTGCACCTGAAGGAGCTGTTGATGCTGATAGCAGGATGTTTTCAAGGATGTTTTTATCAATCTTTTTTTCTGAAAATTCCCTAACCGTTCTTCTTTTATCAAGCCAATTATAAAAGTCGGAGCTTCGTTGAAGTGTTTCTTCTGGTCCGTAAGTTTCTTTTGTATAGTTAATGTATGGAAAGGGGTTGTTCATCATAAAAATTGCTTTCCGTAAAAATACTACTTTTGCAGTATGATTTCTAAAAACATAGCCATTTTTGCTTCGGGTGAAGGAACCAATGCACAGCGTATCATCGACTATTTTAAAAACTCCGAAAAGATACATGTAGCACTGGTAGTTTCGAATAAAGAAACAGCCAATGTTTTAAATCGTGCAAAAGCAGCTTCCATCGAGACCTACTTGTTAAGCAAGGCCGATTTTGTGGAGAATGATACGACTATTCGTTTTTTAAAATCGAAAAATATCGATTTAATTGTGCTAGCTGGCTTTTTATGGATGATTCCTGAAAATTTGGTGAAAGCATTTCCCAATAAAATAATTAACATTCATCCTGCATTATTGCCCAAATTTGGCGGTAAAGGGATGTATGGCATGAATGTACATAATGCGGTAATTCAGGCGAAGGAACAACAAAGTGGAATTTCTATTCATTTTGTGAACGAACATTACGATGAAGGAGAAATCATTTCGCAACATACATGTACTGTTTCTGAAAATGATACGCCCGAAAGCTTGGCAATAAAAATTCATGAATTGGAGTACGAATTTTTCCCAATAGCAATTGAAAAAGTGCTTTCAACAAATTGATTCAACTAAATAGTTGATATTCGTATATTCTAAATTAACTCGTGTAAAATTAAAAAAGCCTAAAAATGGAATTTAACTTTAAAGAAATAGCCACCATCAGCATGATTTTATTTGCGGTGATTGATGTAGTAGGTTCCTTACCTGTTTTGCTTGATCTACAACAAAAAGTAGGAAAAATTCAATCCGAAAAAGCAACCTTGGTGTCGGGTGTTATTATGATTGCTTTTATGTTTGTAGGCGAACAAATTTTAAGTTTGATAGGCATTGATGTTAGTTCGTTTGCCATTGCAGGTTCGTTCATCATTTTCTTTTTAGCATTGGAAATGATTTTAGGCGTTAAGTTTTACAAAGAAGAAACTGCAGCTACCGCATCGGTGGTTCCTATTGCTTTTCCTTTGATTGCTGGAACGGGAACATTAACAACCTTACTTTCCTTACGCGCAGAGTATCACCTCGAAAATTTAATTGTAGCAATCCTTATTAATTTAGTTTTTGTATACATCGTTTTGCGAAACACTTATCGTCTCGAAAATATTTTAGGTCCAGGAGGAATTAATATTTTGAGAAAAGTATTTGGTGTAATTCTTTTAGCAATTGCAGTAAAATTGTTTAGAACACACGCGGGATTGTAAGAGTAGCATGGGAATTAATAAGGAAGCTTTAACGATTGAGATAAGTCGTAAGAAAAGAACGACATTATTGCTCAGCCTAGCCCTTATTCTGTTTTTTGTGCTTTCGGTTTTTGTATGGATTAAATTTTTGTATCAAAAATCATTTCCAGATGGAACTCTTGAATTTGTTCTTTTTATTGGTTTGCCTTTTTTTGTCATTGGAGGCGTTTTTTCAATAAAAAAAATGTTTGATGACAAACCCGCTTTGATATTATCTTCTGTTGGAATATCTAACTATTCTAATGCAATAACATCAGATTTGATAGAGTGGAAGGATGTTATAAATTTTGAAACAGACAATGTAAAAGGTGTAACTTTAATTATAATAAAAGTAAACGATCCGGATAGATATATTAGAGAATCCTCTGGCGCAAAAAGAATATTGATGAGAATGGGGAAATGGTATTATGGAAGTCCATTTTCTATTACAACAGCAGTTTTAGAATGTACTAAAGAAGACTTAATCGTTGCATTAAATTATAAATTATCGAAATATAAAAGTCCGCGATGATAAAAATATACACTGATGGTGCATCAAGAGGAAACCCGGGTCCAGGCGGATTTGGTGTGGTAATGATTTATGGTGCATTGCGGAAAGAAATTTCAGAAGGTTTTCGATACACAACCAATAACCGTATGGAGTTATTGAGTGTGATTGTTGCACTCGAAAGTTTAAAAAAAGAAGGAACACCAGTAACTATTTATTCCGATTCAAAATATGTAGTAGATTCTGTTGAGCAAAAGTGGGTGTTTGGTTGGGAGAAAAAATATTTTAAGGATAAAAAGAACGAAGATTTGTGGAAACGGTTTTTACGTATTTACCGAAAACACAATGTAAAATTTGTTTGGGTAAAAGGGCATGCATCTAATAAAGAAAACAACCGTTGCGATGAATTAGCCGTTGCCGCAGCATTGGGTGGTCATTTAAAAATTGATCATGGCTACGAAGAAGAAAACAAAAAGGCAGACTCTAAACTTTTATAAATAAACCGCCCAAATTTCGGGAGGTTTTTTAAAATATTACCCCCTCTCCTTAGGAGAGGGGATGAAGGGGAGAGGTGTTACAAACATCCCGTTCTTCCACCATCCACAGGAACATTAATTCCTGTAATGTAGGATGCTGCAGGCGATGCTAAAAACGCAACTGCATTTGCAATTTCAGATGCCTCAGCAAATCGTCCCAATGGAATTTCACTTTCCATTTCATTTTTAATTTCATTTAAGGATTCACCTGTGTTTTTTGATTTGTTTTCAATAATGGTGCTTAATCGTCCGGTTAATGTTGCACCTGGCAACACATTGTTTACGGTGATTCCAAACGAAGCAACTTCATTGGATAAGGTCTTACTCCAGTTAGCAACAGCTGCACGAATGGTATTGGATACACCTAAGTTTTTTAATGGCATTTTTACGGAGGTGCTAATGATATTAATTACACGTCCGTATTGCTCTTTTTTCATTCCTTCAATTAATGCTTGCACCAAAATATGGTTACAAACTAAATGATTGTTGAATGCTTGAATGAACTCATCCACTTTTGCATTTTGAATAAGTCCGCTTGGCGGCCCACCCGTATTGTTTACCAATATGTGTACATTGCCATGGGTAGCAACGTGGTTGTCTACTTTCTCTTTTAAAATTTTTGGTGTTTGAAAATCAACTGCTAAGTATTCGTGCTTTTGACCTTTCGAAACATCTAAATCTTTGATGGCTTCTTTTAGCGATTCTTCATTACGAGCAACCAAAACAATGTTTGCTCCTAATAATGCTAATTCAATAGCCGATGCTTTTCCGATTCCTTGTGTACTACCGCAAACCATTGCGGTTTTTCCTGTTAAGTCTAAATTCATGCTGTAAAAGTAGCAAATTCAAAGCAAACCTTTGTTGTTTGACATAAAATTAAAATACTTTTATATCTTTATAAGACAATAAACACTTAAACTAAAATCCTCCTATGAAAAAGCAATTAATAGCCATGCTCTCCATTTTCCTATTTATTGGGATTATACAAAATTCGAATGCTCAACAAATGAAAACAGATAAAGAGTTTTTTACTGTAGAGGGAGCATATAATTTTATCATTCTTAAGAAAGACATTAAAACGCAAAAGGTGATTTCTAAGGTGGAAACAAAAATCCCTGATAAAAGTCAAAAAGAAATGTTTTATCCAGGCTCAAACTTTGCCAACTTCGAGTTGATAGGGAATGAAATTGTAATTGTTTACGATATATGGCAAAAGTCAACTGGAACAAAAGATTGTTCTATTAAAACATTAAACATAAAAACAAACAAATTCAGCATTCCAAAATTAATTTATTCTACAAAGGTAAATTCTGTTTACAGTTCAAATGAAATCATTTACAAACCTGTTTATTCTCCTGATAGAACCAAGCTCGCTATTTTAAAAGATAATCTTTCTCCAAGTTATGATATTGAACCAGAAATTAACATTTATGATACAAAGACGCTTAATGTACTTTCTACAAAAAAAATGAGCTCGAAATTCGAAGGCCAAAAAAGAGTTATCAATCAAAATTATACAATGGACGATAACGGAAATATTGCCCTTACATTTAGTCTTTTGAATGAGAAAACAAAAATGACTACAAAGACATTTTCGGCAGAAATTCCTTTTAAAGATACGGATATGAAAAATATAAAGGAGGGATCAGGAGCAGTGTCTAGTGAAGGTGGTGTTGATCAAAAGGCACATGGAAATTTTTATAAATCGCTCGAAGATTATCTTAATAACAAGCCGGTTGCAGGGACAAGAATGAAAAATGGAAGTTTTAGCTGGACAATGATTGGCGGTACAGATTATAAGCTCATTGACGATGACGGGAATATTAAAAAAGAAGATGCTAAAAATCTTCCTGCTGAATTGTTTACCTATAAAAGAGACAATTATTCTACACCAATGCTTATAAGACTTATTGAAGATAAACCATATATTGTATTGGTAGCTGGTAAGCTGTGTTACTACTCTTTATATTTAGAACAAGGAAGTCGTTTTTATGCAGAAGGATGGGACGGTAAGCTGAAAAAATTTAAAGAGGATGAATTTGAAGCGTATTTAGCGAAATACAATTTGTTAGAAGACTACAAAAAGGACAGACCCAAAAGAGAATTTAAAGATGATGTAAATGGTTATTTTAATAAGGTTATTAGTTGGGAAATAAAATACTTTAATTTATTAAATGAAAAAATGTAATTGTAATTGAAGACAATAAAAAAAGGCGAAGAAAAATTCTTCGCCTTTTTTTATTTAGAAACCACTTCACCATCGCTTAGTGTAATAATACGATCGGTTCGCTCGGCAAAGCTCATATCGTGTGTTACAACCACAATCGATTGATTGTATTTTTCTTTTAATTCTTTAAAAATCTCAAAAACATTTTCCGAATTTTTTGAATCCAAATTCCCCGTGGGTTCATCCCCAAAAATAATTTTTGGATCATTAATTAAGGCACGAGCAATAGCCACGCGTTGTTGCTGACCACCCGAAAGTTTGTTTGCTTTTTTTAATGCTTGATCACGTAGCCCTAATAAATCTAGTTTTTGGTAGGCGCGTTCTCTGATTTCTGCTTCCGAATATTTTGCAAGCTTTAATGCTGGTAAACAAACATTTTCCAAAACGGTAAATTCGGGAAGTAAATAGTGAAACTGAAAAACAAAACCAATTTTTTCATTTCGGATTTCAGCCAAATCGTTTTTTGATTTTAAACTTAAATCATCACCATCAAAAAAGATATGGCCAGTATAGTCGGTATCTAAAGTACTCAGTACATAAAGAAGTGTAGATTTTCCACTTCCCGAAGAACCAACAATAGCTGCAAATTCTCCTTGTTTAATAGAAACATTGATGTTTTTCAATGCCTGAAATTCTACAGGATCGTGAAACGATTTACTTAAATTTTTTGTTTCTATAATATTCCCCATGCTTACTTGCTTCTAATAATGTCAATTGCATCCATTTTGGCCGCTTTACGTGCTGGAATGTATCCGGCAATACTTGTTGCCACTAATCCGAAAATATAGGCAAACAAATAAAATCCAGGAGAAGTGTTGAATCGTAAATATTCCATGGACACAAATCCTTTGATGTCCATTCGGATGCTTCCAACAATTTTTTGCATTAAAAAACCAATGATTAAACCTAGTAATCCACCCAGTACACCAATGATTAAGGATTCGGTCAAAAATATTTTTTTGATATCAATGTCTTTATAACCAATCGCCTTTAAAATAGCAATGTCGGGCATTTTCTCATAAATAATCATCATCAGGATATTGAAAATTCCAAATCCTGAAACAATTAAAATGGAAGCAATGATTAAATACGTAACCATGTTTTGAATTTTGAAAACACTGAACACACTTGCATTCGCTTCTTTCCAATCGACTGTCTTAAAACCAAATTTTTGATGATAAAATTTTGCTAAGGCTTCGGCTTGATTAAAATCTTTTAGTTTGATATTGATATCTGTAATGTAGGAGCCATCCACTTTTAAAAGTTTTTGTGCATTGCGAATATTAATATAGGCTCTGCTTTTGTCAACTTCTGTTAAACCACTGTGGTTGATTCCAACAATTTTCATTTCTAAAGTAACACCTAATGGCGATGTGATTGAAATGTTATCATGCATTTTAGCACCAAGTAAATCTGCAAGTCCATCACCAAGAATAATTCCATTGGGAATTGTTTGTAGTTTGGTAATATCACCTTGACGCATGTTTTTAGAAACGTCAAACAAGATGTTTTCTTTGATGATGTCAACACCCGAAACTCTGCCGGCTATTTGTGCAATACCAACTTTAAAGATGGCTTGTGAACCTAAAAAGGGTGACACACCCGATACGCGAGGATCTTTTTCGAGTGCAGCAATTATTTGATAGCCATTTTTAACTTTGTTGAGTTCGTCTTTTGGTTTTTGATTTTGAACAACAATCCATTTGCTACTAGCTGTATCGTGTTTTGCTAAAATACTTTTTCTGTTTTTTTCCGCTTCATTGTAGATGCGAATGTTGGCAGTAGTATTTACTGTTTCATCAATAAAGTATGCTTGAAATCCTGACATTAATCCTGCTTGAAAAATAAAAATAGCAATACCAAATGTTACTCCTAACATGGCAACAATTGTTTGCCTTTTTTTAGCAAGCAAATGCGTTAACGCAATTCTTATGACAGGTGTTTTTTGAATCATTAGGGTAAAGTAATTTCAGTGTCTTTTGTTATTCCTTCTAATACTTCAATAAACTCAAGGTCTTCGGCACCTTTTTTAATCGTGGTCAATTGTTCCGAATCTTTAATTTTAACTTTTGTTCCTTCAATTAAATATTCTCTTGGAATCACCAATGCATTTTTTCGTTCAGCGATAATAATATTTGCTTCTACCGACATGCCCGAATAAATTTCAAAACCTTTTTCTAATTTAATAGAAGAAATAATTTTTGCCGTTTTATTGTTTTGATTAATTCGTGGATACGTTTCAACAATAGTTCCGTTGAACATTTGTCCTTTGTAGGCATCAATTTCATAAACAATTTGTTGATCTCTTTTTAGAAGCGATACATCTGTTTCATCTACACTCAATTCCACCTCAAAATGAGTTCCATCACCAATTTCCATCAAAACAATTTGTGTAGTTACCAATTCTCCTTCTTTAGGAATGATATCGTAAATTTTTCCATTTACAGCAGAGGTGAGTGTGTAATCGTTTTTATTGGATGTTTGTGCTTCGTATTGTATTTGAGCATTTTCCAACTCAACTCTTACTTTGTCTCTTGTATTGTTCAATGAACTTAAAGCTTTCAGGTAATTTTGTTTGGAGATATCAAATTGTGTTTTTGATTGATCCAATTGCATTGTTGAGGTTGCGTTTTGTTTTGATAATGCCTCGAAACGTTTGTAATTGAGTGAATCTAATTCATATTTCGATTTAGCAGAAGCAACATCCTGTTTTAGGGTGTTGATTAAGCCAGAATTTTCATTCGCATTTTTTTGTGCTAAGGACAATAAATTTTTTGCTGTACTTACATTTAACTCACTTACTTCGCTTTTGATAGTAATGATCGGATCACCAACCTTTACGCTATCACCTACATGGATATGAATTTTTTCGACATAGCCAGGGAGCTTGCTGTATACTTTGTAGTTGTTTATAGGATAAATTTTACCAGAAGCATATACTGCTTGCGTTATATCTTTTTGTTGAGGTGTTGTTGAATTGCTTTCGTTTTTGCAGCTAGCAAAAATCAAAATGCAAGTACCGAAAAAAATGAACTTTTTCATTTTATATTGTTTTTTTGATGACCAATTATTCCTAAATGCGTATCGTTAAAGCTTGTAATGTATTTTAATCCATATCCCAAAACGCGATCCATGCTCGAATGTGCAAAAAGAATAATACCCGATAATAATAGATGTTGATTGTTCATATAAAATCCTAATCCTACAATTAACAGAGCCAAGGCTTTATGATGTACAAAGTTATAACAATAAGCACCAACTTTGGCATTTATTAAATAACCGATCATACTTAAGTCGGGTAGGAGTAATAATGCAGGAAACCACCACCAATCGAATTGCAATTGATTGAAAAAATAGATTGAACAGCCAAACATCGCTAGTTCTTCTAGTTGTAGAAGTTGTTTCATTTAAGAGTGTTCTATTGTTTTAATTAATTTTTGATGTGCTTTTTTTAAAATGGATTGAAAAATTCCTTTTATAAAAATGGGCGCTTTCACATCTACTACTTCTTTTATGGTGGTCGTTTGTCCATCCGAATGCAGCATAAAATCAAGTGTTAAATGAACACCTTTTTGAACAGGAGAATACATTTTTACATATTCATTTTCTTTATATTCGAGTATATAAACAGGGTATTTGAATTTAAAAGGGATGCCCAAAAATTTAATACGTTCATAAAATTGATACTCATTTTTATTTAGTTGTTCTGCTTTATAAATTACAGGATGGTGTTCAGCAAATTTCTGCATATCTGAAAAACACGCATACACTTCGTTGATTGGTTTTTTAATCGTGTAATTTAGAATCATTTTAATTGTATAAAAAAAGCGCTCTACAATTGTAGAGCGCTTTTGATTTTAATAATCAAGATTACCGTAATCTAATTTTTTGCCTTTAAGATATAATACCACTCTTAAAATTCCGACAAAGAATGGAATATACATTAAGGCGTTTGACATGCCAAAGTGTTTCAACACAATCTCTGATTTACGTTTTAAGCGTTCAGACATTAAGTACATTGCAGGAACCAATAATAAGGTTAAGAAGGTAGCGAATGACAATCCAAATATCATTGTCCATGATAAAGGACCCCAAAATACTACGTTATCACCACCAAAGTATAAGTTAGCATCGCCAGTAGCAAACAATGTTTGAAAATCTAAATTCAAACCAACGGCTAATGGAATCAATCCTAAAATGGCAGCCATTGCTGTTAAGATAACTGGTGTCATACGCGTTTTTCCTGCTTCAACTGTTGCATCCCAAAGGCTCATTCCTTCTTTACGCGACATTTCTGCAAACTCGATGAGCAAGATTCCGTTACGGACCACAACACCGCCTAATGCAATGATACCAACACCTGTCATTACAATACTCATGTCCATTTTGAACAATGCTGTACCAATCAATACCCCAATGATACTGAATAAAATTTCAGATAAAATAATTAAAGGTTTACCAATAGCATTGAATTGTAATACTAATATTAAAAGCATCAATGCAACTGAATAGCCCAATGCTTTACCTAAGAAAGCGCCTGTTTCTGCTTGTTCTTCTTGCTGACCAGTCATTACCGCTTCGATTTTTCCTGTTGGTGTAAATCCAGCCATTGCTTTTTTAACGGTATTAACAACCTCATTTTCATTATAACCTTGAGCAACGTTAGATGAAATTGTAATAACACGTTTTTGCATTTTACGTTTAATACCACCATATGTATTCGTATATTCTACATTACAAAATGCCGACAATGGAACACTTCTTAAAATACCTCCCATATTCATATCACGGAATGTAATTTTTAAGTTACGTAATGCTTCAATGTTATTACGTTGTTCGTATTTATAGCGTAATTGAATTGGGTATTGATCATTCTCATCACGAAATTTACTCACTTCAGCACCAAACACTGCATTTCTAATTTCAGATGCAATTTGACCCGTAGAAATGCCTTCTCTGTTTGCGCGCTCTCTATCAATATTAAATACAATTTCTGGTTTAATGGTTTCAAAATCCGATTTAAGATTATCAACACCTGAAATTTTTTGAAGCTCTAAAAAGCGTTTTAAGCGATTGGCATTGTTTACCAATTCATCAAAATTATCACCTCTAACCTCAATGTTGATTGGCTTAGAAACAGGTGGTCCCGCTTGTTCTTTAGAAACAGTTACTTCAGCACCAGGGATATTCCAATTTAATTTTTGTAATTCCTCTAAATATTTTGAAGTGGATTGTCCTTCACGATCTTTAAAATCAACGAATGCTATTGCAATCTTTCCTCTGTTTGGATAATCACTTTGATCCTGATCTTGTGGATCGGTTGTTCCTTTAGTAACATTTGTAATAACTGATTTTACAATTTTATTAGAATCACCAATTACACTGTTTACACGTTGTTCTGCTAATAGCATTACAGTATTTGTTTTTGCAGGGTCGGTACCAACAGGCAATTTAACATACACATAAACAAAGTTTGGATCTCCTTGAGGGAAGAACACCACTTTCGGACTGCGTGCTGCAAAAAACACTAATGATAATACAAATAAAACTACAACCCCAACTAATGCTAATGCAGGGCGTTTTAAGAAACGCAATAATAATTTAGTATAACGCGCTTGGAATGCTGGCCAAATTTTAGTTTGGAATGCTTCAATGATTTTGTGTAACCAAAAACGGTGCAATACCATAAAGAATGCAAAGAATAGTACCAAGTTACCAAATGCATGGTGACCACCAATATGCGAAATTATTGCAGCAATGATGTATAATACTAATTGCAATTTTGCTAATGGAGTTAATTTACCATACTTCGCCTTTTCTTCATGATGAGGTTTCATAAAGTCAACCGCAAACACAGGATTAACAATGTAGGCAACAATTAATGATGCAAGCAATGTAATGATGAGTGTAATAGGGAGGTAGAACATGAACTTACCAATGATACCATTCCAGAAAAGTAACGGAACAAATGGAGCAAGCGTTGTTAATGTTCCGCTTAATACTGGCAAGAATACTTCACCTGCAGCCATTTTCGCTGCGGTAACAATGTCACGTTTTCCATTATCAAAAATACGATGGGTGTTTTCAATAACCACAATGGCATCATCCACCACAATACCGAGGGCTAGCAAGAAGGCGAAGAGTACAATCATGTTCATGGTATAGCTGAAATCGAATGCACCACCTATTGCAGGCATAATCCAGAATGCAATGAACATTGATAAAGGTACAGATGCTGCAACGAACAATGCGTTTGTGACACCCATAAAGAACATCAAGATAAAGGTTACTAAAATGAAACCAATAATGATGGTATTAATCAAATCGTGTAATGTACTTCTTGTTTTTTCTGATTGGTCGCCAGTAACGGTAATTTTTAAATCTTTTGGCAATTCATCCGCTTTCATTTTTTCAATCAAAGCATAAATTTTATCCGATGCATCAATTAAATTTTCTCCACTACGTTTGATAATATTTAAGGTGATTACATTTTTACCCTCAAGTCGCGCGTAGCTTTCTTGTTCTTTATTGCTGTCAATTACTTCGGCAATATCTTTTAAATACACTTTTGAACCAGAACCAGAAGTGATAACTAAATTTTTAATTTCTTCAACGGTTTTAAATTCGCCTTTCACGGTTAAATTACGTTTCATTCCATCCATTGGAACCAAACCACCTGACATGTTTAAGTTTTCGTATTGAACAGCATTCTGGATATCACGTAAAGAAAAGTTAGCTGCTTGTAATTTATACATGTCAACATTGATTTGTATTTCACGTTCTAAATCACCAACCATTTGCACACGAGAAATTTCTTTCAATGCTTCAATTTTATCTTTTACATCGTCACCATATTTTTTCAATTTGTTCAAATCCATATTACCAGCAATGTTTACATACATAATTGGTAATTCAGAAAAACTTACTTCCATTACGTTTGGTTGGCGAGTAAGGTCTTTAGGTAAATCAGTAGCCGCTTTATCAACTGCATCTTTTACTTTTTGTTTTGATTCAGCAACATTCATATCGGTATTAAACTCAACCATAATTACCGACACATCTTGCAAGGAGGTAGAGTTTAATTTTTTAACTCCAGCAATACCTTTTAGTTGTTTTTCGATTGGTTTAGTAACCAAATTTTCGATATTGGTTGGCGAGTTACCAAAGTATACAGTATTGATATAAATAGTTGGAACCACAATGTCTGGAAAGCTTTCTTTCGGCAAACTTTGGTAGGAAAAAATTCCTGCAAGTGCAATAAAAGCGGTAAGTATGTATATACTTATCTTATTATCGATTGCCCAACTCGATGGTTTAAATTCTTTAAATTTCATAGTTCTATTTTTTTACCTAGGCATGCAAAAAGCACGAAGGCATGTTAACATTTCAGCATTAATAATTATCGAAGTTTATTTTTTGTAGGCAATTGCATCACCCTCATTCACTACATCGTATCCAAGCGTAACCAATAAATCGTTTTCATTTAAACCTGCAAGCACTTCTACTTTTCCATTGTATTCTTTACCTAGTGTAATGATGTGTTTTTTTGCAACACCACTATCAGCTACATAAACAAACGATGCATTGTTTTCGTCTTTTTGGATCGTACGAACAGGTATAACAATGATTGGTTGTGCGGACAAATAATCATTAACATTCAAACGAGCAACCATGTTTGGATGGTATTCTTTTTTGTTATCTAATAACACCTCAACTAAAAATGTACGTGAAGCAGGGTTGATTGCACGAGCAACAAAGTTTACTTTTGATACAACAGAATCATTCATATCAGGGAAGTAAACAACAACTTCACTTCCTTTTTTAATTTTAGAAGCATACGTTTCAGCAACATCTGCTTTTACTTTTAAATTAGAATAGTTGATAACACGAATTGCAGGCATGCCTGGTGCTGCAGCTTGTCCAATTTTAACATCTACCGCATCAACAGTTCCATTAATTGGAGAGATAATTTTTGTCATGCGCAATTGTTCTTGCAATGCACCCATTTTTTTCTCCATACTTTCTTTGTTTGTTTTTGCTTGTAAAAACTGAACTTCTGTTCCAATTTTTTGCTCCCAAAGATTTTTTTGTTTTTCATAAATTTGATTTACTAAATCCATGTTGGTTTGTAAATCGGAAACTTGTTGGTTGATTGCTTTTGCATCTGTTTCTGCTAACACTTGTCCAGTATGTACTTCGTCTCCAACTTTTACATTTATTTTTGTAATGGTGCCTGGAATTTCAGTGCTTAATGCAACATTCTCATCTGCATCCACTCTTCCTTGCACATCAATGTAGTTTTTGAAAACCGATAATTTTAATTGCTCGACAGCAACAGCAATTCCTTTTTGAGTGGTATCGTTTGCGCTTAATTCTGATTCAAGAGCAGCAATTTTAGATTTTATTTCTGCTTCTTGTTTTTTCAAATTGTCAAGTTCCGCTTGTTTGTCGCCACCTCCCGAATTGCAGGCGATAATTGAAATTGCTAAGATTGGGATTATAAATAATTTTTTCATAATATATGATGTTGTTTGGATTGTTGTGATGTTATTTTTATCGTTTATTTTAAAATTCCTGTTGCTTTGTCAAAGTCAATTTTTGCTACCAATGCATCGAATAAAGCATTGAAATAATTTGTTTGTGCTTCTTTTAAAGCCGTTTCAGCTGTTACCATTTCAAGTGTAGAGCCGACTCCTTGTTCTTGTTTTAATTTTGTAACACGGTAAACTTCTTGAGCTGTTTCAATATTTTTCTTTTGAATGCTTAAGGTTTGTGACGTATTTTTTAATAGGGTAGTAGTGGAAGCTATTTCTAAATCAATAGATTTTTGCATAAAATTCATATTGTTTTCTGCTTGATCAAGTTTTAATTTAGCTTGTTGTGTTTTGTAGTAGCGTTGTCCACCAGTAAAAATTGGCAATGTGATTTTTGCTCCCACTAAAGCTGTTGGGTACCAACTTTTCTTTGTATCGAAAATGTCAAACTCATTACGTTGTGCTGCACCACTTAAGCTTCCGTATGCGAAAGCTTGAGGCAAGAATGAGAATTTGTTTCTTTTTAAATCCAATTGTGCCAAATCGCGTTGTGTTTCAAATAAGCTGTATTCAACACGTTTTGTATAATCGAATTTTTCGGCAGAAACTTTTTCAGTGATATCAAATTTTACATCTTCTAATTTATCTGTAAGTGTTAAGGTGGCATTGATATCCATTCCCATTTGATATTTTAATAAATAAACACCTAGTTCCAATAATCGATTTACTTTTTCTTGTTCAACCAATAAGTTATTGTAAGCTACACTTAAACGATCGTAATCAATTTTTTCTACAAATCCATTGTCCAATAATGCCTTGGTATCATCCATCGCTTTTTTAATACGAATAACATTCGCATCCATTAATTTAATACGTTCTTGGTTAACCAAAACTGTATAATATGCTTTGCTAACAGTTGCAGATGTTTCAATTTTGGTGCGTTGTGTTGCTTTTTGAGAAAGCTCTACAAAAACTTTTGAAGCTTTTAATCCTAAAAAGTAATCACCACTAAAAATTAACTGACTTGCATCTAATCCTGCAGTTGCTTGGTATTGAGTACCAAATTTAACAGCAGCATATGAACCTGCTGGGCCTCCAAAAATTTCGGCTGGAATTAATGATGTTGGGATTTCAACAAAATCTTTCAAATCGAAACTTGCATTGATTTGCGGTAAGCCCATACCCGTAATTTCTTTAACTTTTGCTTTTGCAATTTGTTCGTCAATCATTGCATTTTTAATATTGTTTTGGTTTTGCAATGAAAAATCGATGGCTTGTTGCAATGAAAAGGAATAGCTATTATTATCTTTTGTTTGCGCAAAAGAGTTTGAAATAAAAGCGAGCAATCCGATTGCTATTATTATTTTTCTCATAATTGTTTGTGTTTTATTCTTCCTCTATTAATTGTTTGTATTTGTTAATTAGTTTATGTCCTTTCAAAGTACAAATGCCATGTAAAAAATGATCGAGCATACTTAACTGTATTTCTACAATCTTAAATTTGTCGGGTGGGAAAACATCTGGGTTTAGTCCCATTTCAACTTGTTCTATTCGCATTCGGGAAAGCACTTTTGAATTAATGTCATCACGAACCAGGCCTTCTTTTTTACCTCTTTCAATTGAACGCTCAACCATTTGTGCCATACAATCGTTTTTGAATGCTTTGAAATGGTTCCAAGCTTTCGGATGGTATTTTTGTAAATCGTAAAAAATATTAGGATTGGTTTTCGCAAACATTACACTGATGTGTTTCATCATGTGCATAACCTCTTCAATCATATTTTCGGAAGCGGCTTGAATTTCTTGAAACTCGCACTCATCCTGCTGTAATGTTGCTTGCATTAATGTTTCAACAATTTCATTTTTATCAGCGTAGAATTGATAAATCGTCTTTTTGGAAATAGCAAGATGTTTTGCTATATCATCCATTGTAACACTCTTAATTCCATACTTAAAAAACAGTTCTTCGGCTCCTTTGAGTATACGTTCTTTTGGTTCCATTTTTTGTAGCTGTTAAATTTCGAGCGCAAAACTATGGAAACATTTTTTATTCCCGAAGTTTCCTAAGTGATTTGTTTCGCATAAAACCATAACCTGTTGATAGTCAGAAGCAAAAAATAAACAAAATAAACAAAAAATGTTTCCAGAAGTGTGTTGGGATTAAATTTTTGCGTTTTCGTTTCGGAAAAAAAGTTTTTGTGGTTGGATAAAATGGACTATTTTAGCATGCTTAATTTTGAAAACATGAAAAAACGTATACTCTCTTTTGCTTTTGCTTTTTTATGCACTGCACTTCTTTTTGGTCAAGATAGTTGGGTGAAGGTTGCTTCTGGTGGTTTGAACAATTCAGACAATCATTATTTAAATAGTTTACATGTATTTAATGGTGAAATGTATGTTGCTGGTGGCTCTAATATGGGTTATATCAATAAAACCTCAACCGGAAATCCCAATGATTGGGCACAAGTACTTTTTGGGGATAGTATTTATATGTTTTCTGGATTAAATTCTACTGCTGAAGGCGGAGGAAAAATGTTTGCAATTGCCAAGGGTGGTCCTACACGACCTTCCATTTATCAAACAACAGATGGGAGTAATTGGAATTTATTTTATAAACATACAAGCTATGATGAGATAGAATATGTTTTTCCTTTTAAAGGCCAGGGTGCTGTTGATTCTATTTATGCTGCAGTATTTGCTTATCCAAATAGTTTAATTCTAAGAGCTGCATACAATACTACCGATACTACCGGCTTTAATGGAAGTTGGGATACAGTTCTTGATTTTAATGCTGTTTCATATGGAACACGTATTAACTGTATTCAAGAGCATAATGGAAAGATATTTTTGGGTACAAACCTGTCAACTTTATGGAGTTCGTCTGATGGTATTAACTGGATTCAGAATTCAAATGTTGGCAATGGTTTTAATAATTCTAATAATTATCAAATTACCTCTTTAGCATCCTTTGGTGGTTACCTTTATGTAGGCACTGAAAATGCTACGGATGGAGCGCAATTGTGGCGTTCGAACGATGAAACGACTTGGACACTTGTTCAGCAATTTCCTGGTGCTTTGGTTGAAATTTCAAGTTTGGCAAATGAAGATGGAAAGCTTTGGGTTGCACTTAGACCAGGTAATTTTAATTATGGTTTGGATTTGTATAAATCAACTGATGGAACAACGTTCACGGTTTCTGCAACGAATGGTTTTGGTGACTTTGAAAACAATGGTTACGACACTTACATAAAAGCATTTGGTAATAATATCTATTGGACCGGAGAAAATTATTTTGCTGGAAGAGGCAATGTTTCTTTGAAACAATCTCCTAATAGAGGTGGACCTATGGGAATTGGTTCTCAAATATGGAGACTTTGTACACTAACTCCTCCAACAGTTAATTTAGGAGCTGATCAAGCAGTTTGTGCAGGAACTCATCTTGTTTTAGATGCAGGGACAGCGGTTTCTTATTTATGGAATGATAATTCAACAAATCAAACAATTAATATTCTTTGGCCAGGACCTTATTGGGTAAGTATTGTAGGTGTAAACGGTTGTTCTGCTATTGATACATTCAATTTGAGTAACATTACTGCTCCTACAACTTATATTACTAGTCCTCAATTTGGTCCAACAACAGTTTGTGCAGGAGCTCAATTGAATATGACAGCGTCAGCAAACTCGAATCTTACGATTCCTTCTACTCCTATTCATAAACCAACCAGCAATCTTATTACAGATTATTATTATTCATATGATACAATTGCTGTTTCTGGAATTGTTGATTCAGCTGATGTGTCTTTATACTCTGTAACAATAGACAGTTTAGAACACACATATGTCAATGATGTTGAATTGCGTTTGTATGCACCCAATGGGTCTTCTATCAAATTATATTTTGGATATGCAGGTGGTGGTCAAAATATGATGGGTGCAGAATTTAATATGCAAGCAACAAGTGCAATAAATTCAGGAATGGGACCTTTTACAGGAACTTGGTTGCCAGAAGAACCATTTAACTGGTTAAATGGAAATTCAAATGGAAATTGGTATCTGGAAATTTATGACCATTATTCAGGTGATACAGGTATTTTAAAAGGTTGGAGTATCCGTTTTGCTGAAAAGGACACTGTTATGACTTACGCTTGGACACCAGCAGCAGGTTTAACATCATCAAATACATTAAATACGCAATTGACAGCAAGTGTTTCACAAGATTATATTTTTACAGCAACGAACTCATTAGGTTGCTCTTCTTCTGATACAACAAGTATTTTTGTTCCAACATTGGACATTTTTGTTTCAAACGATTCATTGTGTTTTGGTGATTCTGCTACACTTTCTGCTGTAGGTCAAAACATAATTTGGTCACCCGGAACTACATTAAGCGGTACAACTGGACCATCAGTTACAGCATATCCCGTTGTGAACACCATGTATTATGCGCAAGATACTATTATGGGATGTTTTGTTCAAGATTCTGCTTTAGTTTCAGTTAGTCCTACTTTTTCTATAACAACTTCGGCTCCTACTATTTGTGCAACAGATGTTGCTTTGGCTTATGGAATGGCAAGCGGTGGAATTGCGCCCTATTCTTTTAATTGGATAGATGGAACAAATTCTTACAGCAACGATTCGATTTTGGTTACTCTTACTACAACAACAAGTTATACTGTTACTGCATCGGATGCATTTGGTTGTGTTGCAAATGATTTAACAACAATCAATGTCACTCCAAGTACTGCCATCTTAGGTAATGTAACCTATTCTGGAGGCGTTTTATCAAATGGTGGTATGGCTGTATTGTATAAATCATATCCATTCTTTATTTCATTTGATACTGTTCAAACTGCATCCATTGATGCATCAGGGAATTATTTATTCACTGCAGTCCCATTTGGTGATTACATTGTAAAAGTGTTTCCAAATGCAACATATCCAACTACAATTCCAACATATTCGAATAATACATATTTGTGGGATGCAGCAAATGTTATTGTGCATGGATGTGATCAATCAGATACAGCAAATGTTCTAATGGTTGAACAAGTTGCGCCAGTAACAGGTCCTGGATTATTAGGAGGTAGAATCGTTGAAGGGACTGGATTTGGCCGTCTAGAAGGTGATCCAATTCCCGGTATTGATGTTAAATTAGGTAGAAATCCAGGTGGAGCGTTGGTCATTAATACAACAACAGATAGCAATGGAGAATACGTTTTCACGAGTTTACCTTTAAACGATGGTGGAGCAAACGGAGTAAGTTATACCGTTTATGTTGATATTCCTGGTTTAGGAAGAGACTCATCCTATACTGTTTCAATTGATGCAACAACTCCTGTATTGGATAGTTTAAATTATTTGGTTGATTCAACAACAGTTTACATCGTTCCTAGTTCATCAACAGGAATTAGTAATCCAGCGGTTGCTAAACAAAATAAATTTAATGTATATCCGAATCCATTTAATGAAAATACGACTATAGCTTATACGCTAAGTTCAGATGCAGAAGTTCGTTTAGAGATTTACAATGTGCTAGGAGTTAAAACTGAAAGTATTGTAAACACAAAACAACAAGCAGGTGAATTTAAGTATGTATTGGACAACAAAATGAATTCAGGTGTGTATTTTATTAGCTTAACGATAAATGGTAAAACAACAACTCAACGAGTTGTAAAAATGAAATAATTAATGAAAAAAGATTTAAAAATAAATTTAACAACAAAAGCCTTTAAGGCTTTTGTTGTTTTTGGGCTATTGATTTTAGGCAATAAAATAATTGCTCAACCACTTACGGCAAATGCAGGACCAGATCAAAACATTTGCGATGGTGCTGGTGGCGTAACAATTGGTGGAGCTCCAACAGCTACATTTGGTACACCTCCTTATACCTATTCCTGGGCTCCCGCTTTTGGATTGAGCTCTACTACTGATCCAAATCCAGTAGCAACACCCAATTCAAGTGTTACCTATACACTTACAGTGACGGATGCAACATTGGCAACTTCAATGGATGGTATTTATGTTGGGGTTACTTATCCAGCAAGTGCATTTGCTGGGGGAAATATGACTATTTGTGCTGGTACACCAACTGTAACTTTATCTGCCTCAATGGGTGGTTCTGCTTCTACGTTAACATGGACTACCTCTGGAACAGGAACCTTTTCTAGTCCTACATCCATGGTTACAACCTACACCCCATCGCCAGCTGATGAGCTTGCTGGGAATGTTATTTTGACAATGACAACAAACGACCCTCCAGGTCCTTGCCCTGCAGCGATAAGCTCGTTAACATTAACAATAAACCCTATTCCTGTTGCTACAATTAATGGTGGCACCTCCTTCTGTGATGGAGGTCCTATTTCTTATATAGCAGATCCAGTAGCTGGAGCTACCTATAGTTGGTCAGGTCCAAACGGATTTTCTTCCACCGATCAAAATCCAATAATCAATCCTGCTGCAACAATTAATTCAGGACTTTATACACTAATTGTTGCTGTGGGTGCTTGTGCAGATACAGCCGATATAACAGCTTTAGTAAACCCAAGCCCATCGTCTTCTATTACTGCCTTGACAGATGTTACCTGTAACGGCCAAAGTAATGGAACGGCAACAGTTACTGCAACAGGTGGCACACCTCCTTATTTGTATTTTTGGGACGATGGGATGAGTCAGACAACAGCAACAGCAGTTAATTTACCTGCTGGAAATTTTAATGCATATGTTTCAGATGCAAATGGTTGTAATGCAGCAGGTGCAATGGCTACAATTAATCAACCTTCAGGAATGTTTACCAACGTGTTTTCTCCAACAATTTGTTTAGGTGATTCAGTTACTATTAATCCAATTGTTACGGGTGGTGTTCCTCCTTATTCATATGTGTGGGATCAAGGTGGTACGTATTATTACACACCTACTTTGCCACTTGCGCCAACAAGTTCAGTAACATTTACCTTAAACGTTACTGATGCAAATGGTTGTTATTCTACAACTAATCCAGGAATAACGGTTAATCCATTGACAGAAATGTATGGAACAATTGATTATTCTGGTGGTCCTTTAGTAAATGGCGGAACAGCAGTTTTACTAAATTGGTATCCTACATTTACAACATTTGATACCGTTCAAACCTATGCTATCAATGCTGCTGGAACGTATTTCTTTTCTGCGGTTCCAGCTGGGAATTATTTAATAAAAGTATTTCCTGATACATTGTTATATCCTTTGACAGTACCAACCTATTTTGGAGATCAATACTTATGGACCTTAGCACAGGTTAAAAATCATGGTTGTGTTGATGTGGATACTGCAAATATATTTATGGTAGAAGGAGTTGTTGGTGTTGGTCCAGGAATGTTGCAAGGGGTAGTATTGGAAGGCCCTGGATTTGGTCGTTTAGAAGGGGATCCAATACCGGGCATTGATATTAAATTGGGACGAAATCCAGGTGGGGCGTTGGTAGCACAAACCACAACAAATGCTACAGGACAATTTACATTTGATAATATTGACATAAATACTCCGGGCGACTATTATACCATATACGTTGATTTACCAGGTAGAGAAAGAGATTCAACATACAATGTAATTGTTACTGCAACTAATTCAACATTTAATCAATTAGATTTTGCAGTGGATAGTAACTCTGTTTATCCAATAAATCCTGTTGTTACAAGCACAAACAATTCTAATCTAACAAACGAAAACAAATTCAGTGTTTATCCAAATCCGTTTAATGAAAATACAACAATAGCATATACCCTTTCTACGGATGCTGAAGTTCGATTAGAAATTTACAATGTATTGGGAGTTAAAATTCAAAATATTCTTAACACAAAACAACAAGCAGGTGAATTCAAGTATGTATTAGATAACAAAGTAAATGCTGGCGTATATTTTATTAACTTGACAATTAACGGTAAAACAACAACTCAACGAGTTCTAAAAATGAAATAACATGAGAAAATTTCCAAGAATAAAATTAACAGTAAAAGCGATGAAGACTTTTGTTGTGATTGGGCTCTTAATTGGCTCTTTGAGTAATTTGAAATCGCAAACAGCAGATGCTGGCTTTGACCAAACAATTTGTGAAGGCTCATCTATTACAATTGGGGGTTCTCCAACTGCATCAGGCGGATTAGCACCCTATACCTACTCTTGGGCTCCTTCAACTGGCTTGAACTCTTCTGTAGTTCCTAATCCAATTGCAAATCCTAGTGTTACAACAACATATACTGTTACTGTTATCGATGCAAATGCTACTGCTACATCCGATGTAATTACAGTAACGGTTAATCCATTACCATCTTCCGTTACGGCTAATTCAAACACTCCTGTTTGTGATGGTAGTCAATTGTTTTTATCGGGATCAGCAGCTGGAGGCTCAACATATAGTTGGGCAGGACCAAATGGTTTCACATCAACGCTGCAAAACGCACAAATTAATCCAGTATCAACTTTAGCTGCTGGCACCTATACCTTAACTGTTGTCTCTGCTTTTGGTTGTGTCAGTACTGCCACAACGAATGTTTTTGTTTCAACTATGCCAGTGGTAACCGTTACAGCAACGACCAATGTTACTTGTAATGGTTTATCAGATGGAACAGCTACTGCAAATGCTACTGGTGGTGTTGGACCATATACTTTTTCTTGGTCACCATCACTAAATACCACACAAATCGCAGTTGGCTTAGCAGCAGGGACCTATACTGTATATGCTACTGATTTAAATGGATGTTCATCGCAAGCTAACACAAACATTACTGAACCAACAGCGATTAATTTAAGTGCACCTTATCCAACAGCTTGTTTAGGAGATTCAACCTTAATCAACTCTTCAATTAGTGGAGGCGTTCCTCCTTATACATATGTATGGGATCAAGGAGGTTTTTATTACTACACACCTTCAATAAACATTGCTCCTGCAAGTTCAGTAACATTTACACTTACTGCTACTGATGCAAATGGATGTACAGCATATACCTACACAGGACTTACTGTTAATCCTTTAAAAGATATAGATGGAACAATCGATTATTCAGGAGGAGCCCTAATAAATGGCGGAACAGCAGTATTGTTTAATTGGTATCCAAATTTTACAACATTCGACACAGTTCAGACTTATCCAATAAACGCTGCTGGAGCATACATTTTTTCAGCAGTGTCATCAGGAAATTATTTAATAAAAATATTCCCAGATACATTGTTATATCCTTCCACTGTACCAACCTATTTTGGAGATCAATATTTATGGACCTTGGCACAAGTTAAAAATCATGGTTGTGTTACAAATGATACTGCAAATATATTTATGGTTGAAGGCGTTACAGGTGTTGGTCCAGGAATGTTGCAAGGAACTGTTTTGGAAGGGCCAGGCTTTGGTCGTTTAGAAGGAGATCCAATACCAGGAATTGATATTAAACTGGGACGAAATCCAGGTGGAGCATTGGTAGCACAAACAACAACTAATGCTACTGGGCAATTTACATTTGATAATATAGATGTAAATGCTGCAGGCGAATACTATACAGTATATGTAGATTTGCCGGGAAGAGAAAGAGATTCAACCTATACTGTAACTGTTACAGCAAATGATACTGTATTTAATCAATTGGATTATGCCGTGGATAGTAATTCGGTTTATCCTTTAAACCCTGTTAACACAGGCATCAGTAATAGTGATGTAGCAAAAGAAAACAAATTCAACGTTTATCCAAATCCGTTTAAAGGAACAACAACTGTTGCATATGCTTTAAATGCTGATGCAACTGTGCGTTTGGATGTGTATAATGTATTGGGTGTAAAAGTTCAATCCATTGTAAATACAAATCAACAAAAAGGCGAATTCAAGTACAATCTGGATGCTAATTTTAGTTCAGGAGTTTATTTTGTAAACCTTACCGTTAATGGCAAAACAAGTACACAAAGAGTCATAAAGATGGATTAGTATTTAATAAGCACAAAAAAGCCCAATCCAAAATGTTGGATTGGGCTTTTCTTTTTTATCCAAAATCCATTAAAAAATATAATTTTGTACTCGAATAAAATACACATGATGGAAACCTTAAAAAGAACAAAAGTGAAAGAGCTGTTAGATTCAACAGCATTTGGAAGCACAGTAACAGTAAAAGGATGGGTACGAACGTTTCGTAACAATCAATTTATTGCTATTAATGATGGTTCTACCATAAATAATATTCAAGCAGTAGTTGATTTTGAAAATACGGATGAGGCCCTTTTAAAACGACTTACTACTGGAGCTGCTATTAGTATTACCGGTGAGTTAATCGAATCTCTTGGTAAAGGCCAAAAAGTTGAGGTGAAAGTAAAACACTTGGAAATATTGGGTGATAGTGATGCCGAAAAATTTCCGCTACAACCGAAAAAACACAGCTTAGAATTTTTGCGTGAAATTGCACATTTACGTTTCCGTACAAATACATTTAACGCAGTATTTAAAGTGCGTCATTCATTAGCATTTGCAATTCATCAGTTCTTTAATGAACGTGGTTTTGTATATATGCATACACCAATCATAACCGCTTCGGACGCTGAAGGTGCTGGTGAAATGTTTCGTGTAACAACCTTGGATTTTGATAATCCTCCTCGCACCGAAGAAGGACAAATTGATTTTAAACAAGACTTTTTTGGTAGATCGACTAACCTTACTGTTAGTGGCCAGTTAGAAGGAGAGCTTGCTGCAATGGCATTTGGGGATATTTATACATTCGGACCAACTTTCCGTGCCGAAAATTCAAATACAACACGTCACTTAGCAGAGTTTTGGATGATAGAACCAGAAATGGCTTTTTATGATTTAAAAGACAACATGCAACTAGCCGAAGAGTTGTTGAAGTATGTTATTATGCATGCAATGACAACTTGCGCTGATGAAATTGAATTTTTGAAGAATAGATTGTTAGAAGAAGAAAAGCAAAAACCTCAAGATGAACGTTCCGAGCTAGACTTAGTATCTAAATTAAATTTCTGTTTAGACAATAATTTTGAACGTTTGACTTATACCGAAGCGATTGAAATTTTAAAAAATTCAACACCTAACAAAAAGAAAAAATTCAAATATTTAATTGAATCTTGGGGTGCTGATTTACAAAGTGAGCATGAGCGTTATTTAGTTGAAAAGCATTTCAAAAAACCGGTAATTCTTACAGATTATCCAAAAGACATAAAATCGTTTTACATGCGTCAAAATGAAGATGGTAAAACGGTTGCTGCTATGGATATTCTATTCCCTGGAATTGGAGAAATTGTGGGAGGTTCTCAACGCGAGGAACGTTTGGATTTATTAGAAAAACGCATGGCTGAAATGCATATTCCTACTGAGGAATTGTATTGGTATTTAGATACGCGTAGATTTGGAACAGCACCGCATGCTGGCTTTGGGTTGGGCTTCGAGCGTTTAGTTTTATTTGTAACAGGCATGACCAACATTCGTGATGTAATTGCGTTTCCACGCGCACCTAAAACGGCTGAATTCTAAAAAATTCAATCTAATATTTGACAAATAAAGCCCCTTTAAAAAAATTAGAGGGGCTTTTTTCTTTTTCTTATCTTTATTCGTTCTTAAAAAATAGTCTTGAAGCAAATTAGTAAAATAGTATTCCTTTTTCTTTTATTCACAAACATATTTTTTGTGAATGCACAAACATTCGACTTTCGTAATTTCAATGTAGAAGACGGTTTAGCGCAATCGCAAGTTTTGTCGATGTGTCAAGATCGTCATGGAAACATCTGGTTTGGTACCAATAGTGGAGGTGTAAGTAAGTATGATGGAAACAAGTTCACAAATTACACTGAAAATGATAGTCTTGTTAATAACGTTGTTTTTTCAATTTCCGAAATAAAAAACGGGAATATTTTATTTGGAACGAATGGTGGATTGAGTGTATTCAATGGGAAAGAATTTAAAAATTATACCGATAAAGTAGGCCTGCCTCATAACCGTGTATTCAAAGTATTACAAGATAATAGCGGAACTGTTTGGGTTGGCACAAGTAAAGGTGTTTGTAATTATGTGAACGGGAAAATTGTTCCTTTTTTATCAGATACGCTGTTAACCAAATCAAATGTCTTCACAATATATTGCGATCAATCAAATAATATTTGGTTTGGAACCATTGAAAACGGATTGATTAAATACAATGCAACTACTAAACGTTTTTCGTATTTCACAAAAGAAACGGGATTGAGAAATAATTTCGTTCGTTCAATTGGAGAAGATATTCAAGGAAACATTTATGTAGGAACAGTTTCGGGAATAAACAAAATAAATGGACCTGGTGTTGTTCAAAAAGTAAATATACCAGGCGAAGAAAATGTAGCATTTACTTCTATTATATCTGATAACAAAAACAATTTGTGGTTTGCAACAAACGAAGGGATTTATAAATACAATGGCGTTGCACACCGTAAGTACAAGGATAAAAATGGCTTGGCAAGCAATAATTTATTGTGTGGTTTTAAAGATAGAGAGGGTAACTTTTGGTTTGGAACCGATGGCTTTGGAGTGTCAAAATTTAGTTCTGAGGCATTCACATCCTATAGCGTAAAAGACAGTTTGCCTGGTGATTATATCTCAACAATCTTTCAGGATAGCAAAAAGAATATTTGGCTAGGCGTTAAAAATTTTGGAGTAGTGAAATTTCAAGATGGGAAACACATTAATTATAAAATTGATGTAAAGCAACTGAAAAACTCATTGAAGGATAATCATGTTCAGGCAATAGCAGAAGACAAAAACGGAGTTATTTACTTCGGGACCAAAACAGGATTAAGTGTTTTTGATGGTGTCAATTTTAAAAACTACAATATTAAAGATGGTGTTTCGGATGATGATAATATTTATTCAATCATTATTGATAAGCAAAATCGTATTTGGATTGGAACAGGAAATGGCGTGCATAATTTTGTAAATGACAAATTTGTTCCAGTTGAAATTATTAATAAAGTAAAAACGGATAGAGGAAATTTACCAGTTTATTCTATACTTGAAGATAGAAGTGGTAATATTTGGTTTGCTAGTGAGAATGGTGCAATCAAGTACAATGGGAAAACAGTTGAGCGTTATAACAAAGCAAATGGGTTGATAGATAAACGGGTTACAACAATTGTTCAAGATAAAAAAGGCCATCTCTGGTTTGGAACGGATGAAGGTGTTTTCGAATATAATTATACTTCGTTTCAGCACATTGGTGAAAATGAAGGCTTGGCTTCCAATAAAGTTTACCTAATGTTGCTTGATGGAAACTACCTTTGGGTAGGAACGAACAAAGGTTTAGATAAAGTTGATTTGGATGTTTATTATTCAGCAAATAAATTTGAAATTAAACATTATGGAAAAGAAGAAGGCTTAAATGGTGTAGAATGTAATTCGAACTCTACTTTTAAAGATAGTGATGGAAATTTATGGTTTGGTACAATTAAAGGAACCACTGTTTATAACCCAAGATTCGATAAAACGAATAGAGAAGAAGCATTAACCCGTATTACAGGCATTCGTTTGTTCTTTCAAAATGCAGAAGCTGATCTTGAAAAATATGCCGAATCAATAGATAGTATTAATCATTTGCCGTATAATCTTGTTTTACCGTACGATAAAAATCACATTACATTTGATTTTATTGGTATATGTATTACCAACCCTAACAAGGTTAAATATCAGTTTAAATTAGAAGGTGCTGATGAGGATTGGTTTCCTCCTACTTCCAAAACAGAAGCAACCTATTCTTCATTACCCGCTGGTGAATATACATTCCATTTAAAAGCAATGAATAATGATGGTCTTTGGAATAGCAAAGACATTACCTTTAAATTTACAATTTTACCACCTTGGTGGAAGACATGGTGGTTTTATACAATCGTTGGCTTAATTGCTTTCGCTAGTGTTTACACATTTATAACAGTCCGTACACGCAATCTTCAAAAAGCTAAAATTGAATTGGAGCAAGAAGTTCAATTGCGTACACTTCAATTGCGTCAGGAGAAAGAAAAAGTTGAAATAATCAATCAGGAAGTTGTTGCTCAAAAGGCAATTATTGAAGCGAAGAATAACGATATAACAGATAGTATAAAGTATGCAAAAAACATACAAGAAGCATTATTGCCGCCATTGCAGAATTTGCATAGAGAATTTGATGATGCATTTGTATTGTATTTACCAAAGGACATTGTAAGTGGTGATTTTTATTGGTTTGCTAAACGTAATAAAAAACGTTTTATAGCTTCTGTTGATTGTACAGGACATGGTGTTCCTGGTGCCTTTATGAGTATTGTTGGAAATACTTTATTAAACGAGATTGTAACGGAAAAAAATATTACTTCACCAGGAGAAATTTTAAATGAGTTACATGTTGGTGTAAAAACTGCATTGAAACAAAGTGGCGATAGCGAAAATGAAAGACGCGATGGGATGGATATTGCACTTTGTTCATTAAATGAAGAAGGGAATATGTTAGAATACGCAGGTGCTAATCGTCCTTTGTGGATGTTTAGAAAATCTAAAAATGGGGAAGAATCTTTTGAAATGATCAAAGCAAATAAGTTTCCAATTGGAGGATTGGAAATGGAAAATGAAGTAAAACGTACATTTACAAATCACGAAATACCGGTTGAAAAGGGCGATTTGGTTTACATATTCTCTGATGGATATGCCGATCAGTTTGGTGGAGAAAAAGGGAAAAAATTCATGGTGGGTAACATGCAAAAATTAGTAGCCGAAATTTATGAAAAGCCTATAAAGGAACAAGAACAATTGTTATTGAAAAACTTTATTTCTTGGAGAGGTGAACACGAACAAGTGGATGATGTTTTGGTTATAGGATTTAGAGTATAATGAAAATATCAAAGAATAAAAAAGCCGAGAAAATTTTTCTCGGCTTTTTTATTTATTTTATAATTGCTGGTGGCTCCATTTCATGTCCACATTTTTTACAAGTTCGTAATTCTTTACTACCGTAAAAATATTCAAAGGTTTCTTGGAATTGTGTCATGATGTTTGTTAACGAAAAATATTTTTCATACAACTTGTTGTTACACTTTTCACAAAACCATAGCAAGCCATCTTTTTCATCTGCCCTACGTTTACGTTCCATTACCAGTCCAACTGTATTTGCTCCACGTCCTGGACTATGCGGTATTCGTGGTGGTAATAAAAAGATTTCACCTTCTTTAATCTGCACAGGAACAGCATTTCCTTCTTCTTGAATAACAACTGTTATATCTCCTTCTAATTGGTAGAAAAACTCTTCACTTTCATTGTAGTGATAATCTTTGCGAGAATTTGGCCCACCAACTACCATTACAATAAATTCTGTGTCTTCGTAAACAACTTTATTGCTTACTGGAGGTTTTAAAAGATGACGATTATCGTCAATCCATTTTTTGATATTAATTGGTCTAATTACTGACATAATTTTATTAGAGTTTAACAGTTAATTGCATTGCAAATACACGAGGTGCTTGCATATCTGCAGGACGACTCACATATTCACGATTAAATACATTATTTACAATAATCGAAATTTTAGCAACTTTATGAATTTGATAAGCAATACGTCCATCAAATACTGCGTCACCATTATCATGTTCCGAACGATATTGTTTCATGCCAGGAAAAAAGTTTTTGTCTTCAAAAAAGGAATCCATATTTTCCATAAAACTATTTGCACGCATACTAAATCCTAAACTTACTTTTTTGTACCCTAATTCAATATCCGCTTTTCCAGAATGACGGAATCGATACTTTAATAAGTTATTCTTGGAAGTGTTTTTGGCAGTATCAACAGTAATATCAAAATCGGTTTGACGAGGATCAATGTAGGTATACCCTAATAGTGTTGTCATGCTAATTGGTCCAATGTTTCCTTGCCCCATTACCGAAAAATCCACCCCTAAAATTCGAGTATTTCCAATGTTTTGAGATTGAAATCCGATTCCTAAGTCAGCAATTGTTTGGTAAGGTGGTTTTGGAGCAGCATACTGACCAAATGTAAATTCCATCATGTTGGTATATTCTGTCCAGAAAGCTGCTACATCCACATATCCTTTCCATTCGCCTAATCGTACCCCTTGTTTTACACCAATTTCAGCACTCCATCCGGTTTCTGGTGTTAGGTTTCTGTTAGGATAAATTTCTAAACCGCTTGCACTTGTTCTGATGAATCGTTCCGCTACAGTTGGGAATCTGAATCCTTGTCCGAAGGAGGCACGAATATAAGTTGCTTTAAGTGCTTGATAATTTAAACCAATACGTGTAATCGGTTTTACTTTCGATTGTTTAGCAAGTGGTTTCGATTTATCAAGAAGCAAATAAACATCTTCTTTTGTTTCAACAGTATCCGTTTTAAAATACTCTCCTCGCAAGCCAAGTGAAACATTTAATTTTTTGAAGAATTTTTTATCTAATTGCACATAAGCAGAAATATTGTTGCTATAGTGATTGCCATACATTGCACCAGACTTTACTTCATTGTAATTATAAACAACTCCCGTTGTCCAAACTAAATCATTTTTAAAACGTTTTTGATATTGGTATTCGCTATAATAAACATCACCGGTTGATTCTTGATTGGTGTTATTTAAGTTTTTTGTTCTATAAAAACGTGTTCTTAATGTATGTCTTCCATCCTTTTTGGTATAATAGGTAATGTAAGGATCCACATTGGTTCTGTAGGTGGTGTAATGACTTAAATCACCACCTGTAGGATATAAAGCAGAGTCAGGACTTACCCAAATTAAAAACAAGCCACCTTTTGTTCGAATTGTATTTGCATTTACACCAATGGATAGACCTTTGATTTTTTTGAAACGATAACGCAAATTTACATTCGCACGGTAGCGTTGTTCTGTTTCTAATTTTTTATACCCGTCATCGCTGTATAGATTAGCGCCAATTACCAAATCCAACTGTTTTACTTTTTGAGCATGGTAAATATTTGTACCAGCGTAGGTTGGGTTTCCATCTTGCCACCAAACAAGTTCTTTACGTTTGGGCTTATCATAAAATCCTCCATAAATATTTATTTTCGTTTCAGGCTCATCTTTAGCATATGCAGTTCTAAAGTTAATCACACCATTTAATGCCGAAGAGCCAAACAATGCTGAAGAAGCACCTTTAATAACTTCTATTTGTTCGCAATTCTCAATTGGTAAAAAGCTCCATTTAACATCACCAGCATCCGCAGTAAGCATGGGCATTTCATCTACCATCAGTAAAACACGACTACCTGCTCCGTAGCTAAATCCACTTCCTCCGCGAATGTTTGCTTGTCCATCAATCACATTTACACCCGGCACTTGATCAACCGCATTTTCGATCGTTTGAATGCTTTTGTTTTCAATTAATTGTGGTTTTAGTACTTCCATCGAAACAGTTACATCACCTAATTTTTGTTCAAAACGTCCGGCAGATACAACGACAACGTCCAGTTGCTTAGAATCTTGTTCTAATAAAACATCTAATGTTAGTGTGTCGTTTTCCTTGGCATCTATATTTTTGACGAATGTTTTGTAGCCAACAAGTTTATATTCTAGTTTATGTTTGCCAACTGTGGTTGCGTAGAAATAACTTCCGTTAATATCGGTAGTGGTGCCCGAAGCAGCATCTACAACAACAGATGACCCTACAATGGTTTCTTTTGTTTTTGAATCAGAAACCTTTCCTTTTATATATGCTGCTTGTTGCGAAAACAAGGAACCTATTGCATGAATAAAAAATAATGGAGTAAGTATTTTTTTCATTTAAATAAATGTTCTTATTTATACATTTGCTTTAACTATAGTGCAATGTAAAAAAAATATTTCTTTTAAAAAAGTATGTCCGATAGCTTAAAATATAAAATTGCCCTTTCTTTAATTCCAACTATTGGAGATGTATTAGCAAAGCGACTTGTAGCTTATTGTGGAAGTGTTGAAGCTGTTTTTAAAGAAAAGAAGGCCGTGCTCGAAAAAATACCAGGAATAGGCACCGTGAATGCAGCTGCTATTATTAATCATGCCGTTTTTAATCGTGCGGAAGAAGAGATATTGTTTATAGAAAAAAACAATATTCAGCCAATTTTTTACTTAGATACTGCTTATCCAAAACGATTAACGCATTGTGAGGATAGTCCAATATTACTTTATTTTAGAGGCGATGCCGATTTTAATCAAAAACATGTAATTAGTATTGTTGGTACACGTGAAGCAACGGAATATGGCAAATCAATTTGCGAAAAATTGATTAAGGAGTTGGCGCATTTAAATCCATTAATAGTTAGCGGTTTGGCCTATGGAATTGATGTTTGTGCACACAAAGCGGCATTGGATAATAACTTAAAAACAATTGGTGTTTTTGCGCATGGATTAGATAAAGTTTATCCAGCAGCGCACAAATCGATTGCCGAAAAAATGATTGAAAATGGTGGTTTACTAACCGATTTTATGAGTAACACGCAACCTAATCCAGAATTTTTCCCAAGTAGAAATCGTATTGTTGCTGGCATGGCAGATTGTACCATTGTAATTGAAAGTAAATTGGGTGGAGGCTCATTAATTACTGCGGACATAGCGAATAGTTATAACAGAGATGTTTTCGCTTTCCCAGGAAGAGTAAACGATCCGACTTCGGAAGGTTGTAACAGCATCATAAAGCAAAATAAAGCAGCACTGGTTCAAAGTGCAGCTGATATAGAATACATTATGGGATGGGAACAATCTAAAAGGGCAAATGCTCCTATTCAAAAACAATTATTTATTGAATTAAAACCAGAAGAAGAGGTTGTTGTAAGTGCATTAAAAGCAAATGAATCAACTAATATTGATGATTTGTGTTTTGCAACAAAAATGACTATGAGTAAAGTCTCTAGCGTGCTTCTTACTCTAGAATTTTCGGGTGTTGTAAAGTCCTTGCCAGGTAAAATGTATAAACTTAATTAAAAAAAAAGCGGTTATTCAACCGCTTTTAATTTTGAGTTTATTGCTTCAACAACTTTTTTCTGAGCTTCAATTTCTGATTTTTTCTTTTCTTGCTCCGATTTGTTTTTGCTTATATCATTTTCTGCTTTCGTAATCTTTGTTCTATAATCAATGATATCGCCTTCTAAGTTTTGTTTGTCTTTTACCAACGATTTTTGATCATCTTCCAATTTTTCTTGTGCTTTTTGAGCTGTCTTTAATTCTGCTTCAATTGCTTCTTTTGTAGCTTTTACAGCAAATTCTTTTACAATATCTTCAGCAACTTTAAATTGATCCTTGTGTTCAGCAGAATTTAAAAATGCTCCTCCTAAATCAAATGCAACAACAAAAGTGATTTCTGCATCACCTTTTTTGCCAATTGCTTTTCCATAAATATCGATGGTGTTATTTCCGCTAATTGATTTAATAGTGGCATTGTCAATAAAAATTCCACCATCTTTAGATGAACGCTTTCCATCATATTGTTTCATAAATGAACGAAACGACTCTTCTGCATCAGAAGGGCTTACACCATAAAGTGTAACAATTAATGAATTATTGCTTCCGCCTCCAATCGTTTCTTTCCCTTCTTTTATTTTTATTTTTTGCGCATATGCACTAATTCCTATTGAAACAGCCAATGCTAGTGTAAATATTTTTTTCATAGTTCAAATTTTTATGATTGATGGTACAAGTTAAGCAAAAATTTAGCCAAAGCAATAATTAATCGTCAATATCTGT
>Ga0208626_1000059_pt1 | contig 58011 bp, 54 predicted proteins | sample LakWasMet10_HOW4_2_FD_183860 | JGI IMG/M metagenome (GOLD analysis project Ga0208626, IMG submission 183860) | Freshwater sediment methanotrophic microbial communities from Lake Washington under simulated oxygen tension - Sediment Metagenome... | ecosystem: Environmental > Aquatic > Freshwater >... | reverse complement strand
GCACTACAGGCTGGAACGCAGGCTTGAATTACACCACGACCAATGCTGATGACAACTGGTATGTAGATGCCAAAGGCTGGGAAACCGGTAACGACCGTTTGATCGGGTATATCAAACGTACGTTCTAGTTGAGATGTTTGCACGAAACAAGGATCGGTTCGATTTTTAAAAAGTAACCAAAACCGCCATTTCGGCTTTACCGGAATGGCGGTTTCGTGCAAAGATTTTTAGCCTTATTGTTTAATATAAAGTGTGATAAACAGGCAGGTACTTTAAGTACCTGCCTGTTTATATAGAAATTGACAGCTTGTTAATGCCGTTTGTGCTAATGAGAATTAGTGAACAGAGATGGTCACGTTATGATGTTTTTCAGGGATTTCCGTGATGAAGCCTTCAAGAGCCAGCAGTTCGCCTGTGCTTGAGAAAATGCCGCGGCCATGTTCCTGTACGAATTTAATATCACCTTTACGCGTAATGATCCTGTAGATAAGATTGAATTTCTCATCTTTAATCACTTGCTGGTTAATGGATTCCCATACCGCATTTCTATCGCTGGGGTGAATAATAAGGTTGTAGGTAAGGCTTGCGTCGTGAAGTAGCTCCAGGGAGTCATATCCGGTGATGTCAATGCAGCCTTCGCTGACAAACTCGAATGTCCATGACCGGTCGTGTCTGCAACGGTAGACCATGCCCGGGATATGACTGATAAGCGCATTTGCAGCACGCTTGTTAGCGGCGCCCAATGCTTCAGCTTCTTTTATGTCTTGAATGTCAGTGATGGTGCCGATGACACTGGCTCTTTCACCAACAATATTAGAGGATGATTTTGCGCGAATGCGGAACCAGTTGGAGGTACCTTGAAGCGAGATCAGGCGTAAATCAATCGTAAAGCTTGGTTTTCTACCATAAGCAACAGAGTCAAGCCTGGATTCAATCATGAGCTTATCTTCAGGATGCGCATAGGTAGATATTGTTTGATGAAGGCTGTCTTTAATTTTAAACTCCAGAAAATGTTCCCATGCTGGATTCAGGAAAATGATTTTTCCTTCGGTATCCAGTTGAAAAACAATTTGCTCAAGCTTGTCGATAATAAAATGGTAATTAAATTGTGGTTCAAAATTACTGCTGAGCGTATGCTCCGCAGATAACGGTGTAAATTGGAAAAGTGTCAGGTTGCCATTGCCATGATCGCGCATTTTTGTGAGACTTGCATTGGATGGTATGGCTGAACCATCCAGGCCGAGAAGGCGGATTTTGGTGGCTTCATTTTTGGTTTTTCCGGTAACGGCTTCGGCGTTGAGTTCAGCAAAAAGTTTGTGATCGGCGGGGTGGATAATGTTGGTTAAAGGCATGTCTTTGATCTGATCTTCTAAACCGACCAGACCTAATGTTTGCAAGAATGGCGTATTCACGAACTTTACTGTTAAATCATCAAGTACAACCGCCGGTGAAGATAGTGCGTTTGATGCCTCTTTTAACCAGCTTGTTTGTTGTGATGCTTCATTTTTATTCTGAGGATTCCTTTTAGCCAGTAAAGGCTGAATGATAAAAACGAGTGCAGCAGAAAATATTGCAACTACAACAGAGATTAAAATGACCACATGCGATAAAAAAGGGCCTTCAATGCTGTACCATGAGCTAAGTATTACTAAAAAGATAATGCTTATGATCAGCATTGCAAAGATAAACACACTCATGACGATGAGCCTTAATTTGACAAAATATGAGTATAAGAAGAACTAGTTGAAATATGCAAAATATTTTAAATATCTTTAAGACATTACGTAGCTACATCATCAAGCATAAGCTTTATGCAAACTTGCATCTGCTGGTAGTTTCATTGGTCCTGACGGTCATCATTATCCAGGCGAGTTCTCTGTTTTTATATGATTACATCCCTAACCATCTGGCTACGATCAGTCAGGCATACAAAGACCAGTCGCTGTGGAAGCTGGAGCTTTATAAGCTGGAGAATAGCGCTGAACTGACGAGTGAGGATTTTATTCATTTAAATACCAGTTTAAGTAATTTTAATGACCGCGCCTATGTGTGGAGCAAAAACCAGCACGATACAAAGTTGGCAGAAACCTATAATAAACTGCACCAGGCACATCAGAATTTTTCTGCAGCGCGTGTGCATGGCATTCCCAAAAGTCAATTGCTGGAAAATGCTCGCAACGTGATTGTTGCTTATGATGACTTTATCGAAGCGTCACAGAGTGACGTTATCATCAAGCAGTCCGTCGTTCAGATCATGCAATTGGTATGTGTTTTTATCACAATATCCATTGGGGCATGCATCATGTTTGCCGCATGGAGAATACTGATCACCCGACTGGGCAAGATACATGATCTGATACCGGATGACCTGCTGTTAGAAGATAAGGGGTATCAGTATGATGATGAGTTGGAGCGACTGGAAAAATTAACCGCAGAAATATCAGCCAGGCTTGAAGGCTACCAGGTTGAAAGTACATGGACTAATAAAAACAGTATGGAAAGAATGCGAAAGATGATGCTTTCGCAAGATTTTTTGTTCAAGCTCGCGAAGCTGGTGGCGAAGTCAGATTTAAGTGAAATGACGATTAAAAAAGTGCTTTACTCCATGGAGAGTACTTTGGCTGTCAAGAACGTTGCACTGGTGTTTAGTGAAAATGGCTCTCGTATCACTACGCAGCGCGCATTGTACTCAAACAGCTGGCCATTATCCTTTGATGAGAGCATGTTTGATAAAAGCCTGCATATACTTGCCGTTAATCATGAAACCAAGCTCATAAAAGGTGAGTGCATCCAATGTGTTACGATTCCGCTGCCTGGTCCAAGCAACTGGTTAGGAATGCTGCTGATTGAAACTGAAGCGAATCATTATTTTGAAGACACTGAAATTCAGCTCATTGAGGTGACATCACAGATGCTGGCCCTGTCTATGGGCTTTCAGGCCAGGGAGCAGGAAGGACGCCGGGTCGCTTTACTGGAAGAGCGCGCTGTCATCGCAAGGGAGCTGCATGACTCTTTGGCGCAATCCCTATCGTATATGAAATTCCAGCTGGCGCGTCTGCAGACAAATTATGGCCCTGGCCTGCTTGAGTCTGGCGCCTCTGTCATTGTTGATGATATGCGCGAGGGGCTGGATAATGCATACCGTGAATTAAGGGAATTGTTAACAACGTTCAGGGTGCAGATGGATGTGCGTGGACTCGACCATGTGCTTGAGGAAACCATTAATGAGTTTTCCAGCCGTTCAAATTTATCCATTACACTGGATAACAGGCTGCAGGAGTGCAGGCTTACGGTGAATGAAGAGTTTCATTTACTGCATGTGATACGTGAAGCCTTATCCAATATCGTGCGGCACTCAGGCGCTGATAAAGTGACGATTTCTCTGGTATTGCAATCTACGGGAGATGTGGTGGTAACCGTCGATGATAACGGTATCGGTTCTGCATTTGATGAATCAAAACCACATCATTATGGATTAGCCATCATGACAGAACGGGCCCATTGTTTAGGGGGCAGTATTGAAATTACACCTCGCCGCCTCGGTGGAACGCGTGTTCGTCTGCAGTTCCGACCAAAGAGTGATGGTGTTTAGTTAAGCAGGCGTAGGAGGCCAAGATGCAAACGACAACGACAGTAGTTATTATTGATGATCATGCGCTGTTTCGCAGAGGTGTCAGGCAGATGATTTCATCTGATCCTGAGTTTACCGTGGTCGGTGAAGCTGCATCTGGCCTGGAAGGGTTTGCACTGGTTGAAGAGCTTAAACCAGGCCTGGTGCTGATAGACCTGAATATGAAAGGCATGAACGGCATAGAAACAGTGGCGCGCATTAAAGAGGCCAAGCTTGAGTCGAAATGTATTGTGCTGACTGTATCCGATGCCGAGGATGATCTGCTGGAGGCACTGCGTGCAGGTGCGGACGGTTATCTGCTCAAGGATATGGAGCCAGAAGATCTGTGCGCCAGCCTTAAAAAAGCCATGTCCGGTATGACCGTTCTGCATGAGAGCCTGACTGAAATCCTGAAGAATGCGCTGATTCACCCGACACTGAATAAAAAAGATGAGGATGTTTCGCTTACCGAGCGTGAGCGGGAAATTCTTGAATGCCTTGCAAAAGGCTTGAACAACAAGACGATTGCCAGGGCGCTAGGTATCAGCGACACCACCGTGAAAGTGCATATCAAACACCTGTTGAGCAAGTTGAAGCTGACAAGCCGCCTTGAGGCGGCCGTGTGGGCGCACAGTAAAAAGTAATTGTTGCGGGCTTACGGGTTCTTCCGGACACCAGACTTGCTCTCGTCTGGTGTCTTTGCATGCTGACCTGAATCTTTCTAACGATTTTTTTATTTTAAAGCGCTTTTATTAGATTGCACATTTCAATGGCGACCTGTGCCGCTTCCGCGCCTTTGATATGCATGCGCGCGATGGCCTGGTCGTCATCTTCGGTCGTCAATACTGCGTTGGCTACCGGCACTCCGGTATTCAGCTGCACTTCCGAGATGCCACGTGCGGATTCATTGGAAACCACTTCAAAATGATAGGTCTCGCCACGGATGATGGCGCCCAATGCAATTAACGCATCGTATTTTTCACTCAGGGCCATATGCTGCAATATCAACGGTGCTTCGAGTGCGCCTGGTATGGTAGCAATGGTGATGTCATCGCTATCTACACCCAGCATGAGTAATTCGTTTTTACAGGCGCTGAGCAGGCCATCACCGATATTGCTGTTAAATCTGGACAGCACGATACCGATCTGCATGCCTTTGCCATTCAGGTTCTTTTCAATTTCTCTCACGTTTTCAACTTTCTGCTATGTTTTGATTTGATATATTAACTTCAAGAAGCCATACCGGCTGGCCTTGGCCTGATGCCCGTGCAATAACGTTAAGTACGCATTGAGCCGGCAGGTATCTCTGGCTTGCTGGCTTTGCGATTTGTAATCATAGATTAATTTTGTGATTTTTATTATTGCTATCTAGTACTACTCCCTATGTGGTAAGTCCAAGTGGTAATAGTCAGCGGATTACCGTGTGGTTATGATTCATCACGATGTGACGGGTGGGTTCGGCTTTACTTTCCCGTACCTAATCGATTAGGGTATTTCTTTATAACTATATAGCATGTGAGTTGGTCTGCACGGTTGTGACGCCTTCGTATATAAGGTGTGATGGCTGAAATAAAGGCATTCCATCTAGAGGAGGTTGAAGTGAAAAAAAACGAAGAAGTATTGGACGCCGTCACCGCAGATATGTGTGACGATGTGGTATCAGGCAATGCCTCACTGCATCGAACCATTAACTGGACAGGGGCGTTTTGGGTAGCGAGTGGTGTACCGGCTTTAGTGTTGTTTTCTATGGGTGCAATTGCAGCTACAGTAGGTAAACCAGCTTGGCTGGTGTGGATGATATCAATCGGGTTTGGCTTTATACAGGCATTTACATATGCTGAAATTGCCGGCTTATTCCCGCATAAAACAGGTGGCGCTTCAGTATATGGTGCCGTGGCATGGGTAAGGTACAGCAAGTTTGTTGCACCGCTTTCGATATGGTGTAACTGGGTTGCCTGGTCGCCGGTGCTTTCTATCGGTTCCGGGCTTGCGGCGGGCTATATTCTTACGGCCATGTTTGCGCCGGATGCTGCAATCAACACCTGGCAACTTACGCTGCTGGATCTGGGGATGCTCAAAGAAGGCCTGACGCTTCGAATCAATGCAACCTTTATTATTGGCGCTGCATTACTGATGCTGGTTTATTTTATCCAGAACGGCGGTATATTGCGCTCTGCCAAAACAACCATGGTGCTTGGTCTGGCTGCGCTGGTTCCTTTAATCCTGATCGGCCTGGTGCCATTGGTAACCGGGGATATGCCAGTTGATTATTTCTTCCCTTTGTCACCTTTAGCTTATGACAGTGTCGGTAATGTGATCGATGGCCTATGGGACCTGAACGGCTGGGTGCTGATGGCTGGCGGCTTGTTTATTGCAGCCTGGTCTACTTATGGTTTTGAAACAGCAGTCTGCTATACACGTGAATTCAAAGATCCGAAAAAAGATACTTTTAAAGCAATCTTTTATTCCGGTTTGCTGTGCGTTGCAGTATTCACCTTAGTACCGTTGGCATTCCAGGGACACCTTGGTTTAGGCCAGATGGTGACACCTGCAGTGACTGATGCAACTGGTGCAGTAACCAGCGCAGCTGTGTACAACGGTATGCTGGCGCCTGATATTTACAGTGGTATGGGTGTTGCAAAAGCATTATCAGATATTCTTGGTACAAGCGCTTTTATTGCTAATCTGGTTGTAGTGATGCTGGTATTGGCACTGTTGTTGGCAATCATGACAACAATGTCCGGTGCTTCACGCACGCTTTACCAGGGTTCAGCGGATGGTTTGCTGCCTAAGTTCCTGTCAAAAGTGAACGAGCATGGCGCACCTACCAGCGCAATGTGGGCGAATATGGGCTTTAACTTCGTGCTGTTAATGATGTCTGACTATATGTTCCTGCTTGCAGCAGCAAACGTCAGCTATATCATTTTCAACTTCCTGAATCTGAATGCAGGCTGGATTCACCGTATGGACCGCCCGGACTGGGAGCGACCATACAAAGCACCTACAATCCTGATCGTACTTGGCACGATATTGGCATTCGTCAATATTACAGTGATGGGCTTAGGCGCCAATATCTGGGGTGCGGGTACGCTGATGAGCGGCCTGGTGATGGCTGGTGCGGTTATTCCTATCTTCATGTGGCGCCATTATGTGGTTGATAAAGGCGTATTCCCTAAGGAAATGTTAGAGGATATGTACCTGGCCACTGATGATGACGGTAAATCATCAAAAGCGGGTGTATTGCCTTACGTAGCCTTAACCGCTGCGGTAGTGATTGTTTATGTTGCAAGTCAATTAGCCTCATAAGGGTTGATGGAAATGCCCCAGGGTCAACCGCCCAGGGGTAACAGGGTGCGGGTGGCTAATAGCCACCCGTTTCTATTTCAGCGGGTACACATCTGCTTTAATGCATCAGTGATTATGCCCGTATCGGACGGGCGTATCAGGCGGTTGGTTTCGATGCCATCTTTCAGAAAAATCAGCGTGGGCCACAGTTTGACCGAATATGAGCGTCCAAGGGATTGCCCTTTGCCATCTTCAATCCTAATATGCCTGACATCCGGGTATACGGATAAGGCAGCGGTAATGACGGTTTGTGCGGCCTGGCAGTATCCGCACCAGGCTGCACCGAACTCGACGACTGCCGGACCCGCCAGCTGGTCAAGGTCTGTCCGTTTTAACTGATGGTCTGCTTGCATATTGCTTGGCTCCATAAGGTTGTGTGATGGCTATTGATTGTAAGATTAAAGCTTGTGGCACATGGTTGTAATCACATTGAGCGGGATATGCTTTTATGGTTCCATGATTTGATACAAGTATAAAACCTTATATCGCGTGGCATATATCTGCCGCGCTAAATGCGTCATAATCCATGTTTACGTCGAGTGGCGGTAATCAATACTTACAGACAGGTTTCAGAATCCGTAAGCATCGCAAAAAAGGAAACAGGTTTCAACATGATATTAAACGCAGTGCGCTTCGATCAGGCGATAGCAAGCTTTGATGCTTTGAACAGGCAAGACCCAAGCCTGGAGGAATCTGAAGGTAAGGCAGTCCCGAAAGAGCTGCTTTATTCCGAACGCATGAGTGCCATGCTCAAGCGCTATGCGCCTGATGCTTCAGAGGCGCTGCAGCTGGCGGCCAGATGCCAGCATATACAGCGCTGGAAAATCGCCCGAGCCAGTTACCCGATGACAAAACCGGGTTATTACCAATGGCGAACCGAGCTTAAATCCTTTCATGCCGGTATTGCACGCCAGGTGCTTGCCGATGCCGGCTATGATGAAGCGACAGTGGCGCGCGTATGTGCGCTGGTCGGCAAAACCCTGCCCCTGGCCGACGCAGAAGCGCAGATGCTGGAAGATGTTGTTGTGCTGGTGTTTCTGGAGAGCTATTTAGCGCAGTTTGTTGCCAGCCACAGTGATTATGATGCGGCAAAGTTTGCAGATATCCTGAATAAAACGTTAAGAAAGACCTCTGCGCAGGCACGCAGCGCAGCGCAGACCATGATCGAGCTACCTGCGGAACTCAAGCCAATGGTGGTGTCGCTGGTCATGCAATTTGATGCGAATTGATATATTCATGTTTCTTTAAGCTTGTATTAAGGTAGGCAGTGTAGATTTGGTTGCTCTAGTCACTAAAAGGAGCAATCTTATGAAAAAATTTACCCAGAAGTTAGCAGTACTCAGCATGTTGTCTTTCGGCGCGTTATCAGCCGCCTATGCGGATGATGATATTCAGGAAATGGAATCCATTGCTAAAGGCCTGGGGCTGATTACATTGGAAGAGGCTAAAACGAAAGCGCTGGCAGCAAAACCCGGTGTGGTGAAAGATGCAGAACTTGAAAACCGCAAGTTCGGCAAAGGCTGGGATTATGAGTTTGAAATTGTCGATGCGGATGGCCATGAATGGGATGTGAATATCGATGCCAAGACCGGCGCCGTAACCGGCACCAGCCGCGATTGGTTCTGATGGCTCAGCTTTTATAGGGCTTGAACCTGATTTCTGCACGCAGGCCGCCCAAAGCGGCGGATCTGCCGAAGGACAGGGTTGCCCCGTAGCTGCCGGCGATGTCATAAACAATCGCGAGCCCGAGGCCGCTGCCCGGTTTGGATTCATCCGCGCGGAAACCGCGGCGGGTCAGTAAATCCAGTTCAGATTCTGCACAGCCCGGGCCATCATCTTCTACAATAAAGACTGGCGCATCAGCGCCGCTTGCGGTGAGCGATACGTTGCGGCGGCACCATTTGCAGGCATTATCAAGCAGGTTGCCCAGCATTTCCAGCAGGTCTTCCTGGTCACCATGAAACTGGGTATTGCCGGTAATTTCCCAGGTGATATTGACGGCTTTATCCGCGTACATCAGGCGCAGTGTATGCGTGAGCTGCGCGATTTCGGCTTTGAGGTCAACTTTCCGCATCGGGTGCGTATCTCCAATTAAACGGGCGCGTTTCAATTCCCGTTCGATGCTCTGGCTGATGGCATCTGTGGCGGCATAAATATTACGGCGGATTTCAGGCAGGGCATTGATTTCCGGCTGTTCAGCAGCCTGGTTGAGCAGGGTCAGCTTTGTTTTGAGCGCGTGCGCCAGATTGCCTAACGATTCACGCGACCGGCGCGACTTGTCGTGTATCGCAGCCAACAGGCGATTGAGTTCTTCAATCAGGGGCGCGACCTCTGCAGGGCCTTTGGCTTCGATCTGGCTGACTTCGCCGCGGCCCAGTCTGGCAATGTTTTCCTGTATGCCGCGCAGCGGCAGAAGTGCATTGGCTACGATTAGCCACTGTATCGCCAGCAGGGCGACCAAGCCGGTTAAGGATACCAGAGCATAAATGATCTGAAAGCGGGTCATGCTGCTTTGCAATGAGGCCAGATTTTCCGCGACCGCTATCGTAATCGGCCGCTGCTGTTTCTGGTAACCGTGAACCACGGCCAGTAAAGGCTGCTGCTCCGGGCCGGGCAGGTAAAGATTGATCTGTGCGCCGGTTTCCAGTGTTTTGGTATTGAGGTCTGCATCCCACAGCGAGCGTGAAGTCAGGCGTTGCTGGCCGGAAGATATGACAAAGTAGTGACCGGAAAAAGGCCGCTGGTAGATTGCACTGATATGCCTGGCATCCAGTGTCAGTTGGCCATCTGCATCAAAGTGAGCGCCCGCTAACAAGGTTTCTCCTTCGCGCTGCAGACGTTCAATCAACTGGCTCTCGGTCAGTCTGTTAATCGTATAGGTGACAACCGCCCACTGTAATGTGAGTAAAACGATCAGGCTTAACATCAGCCCCCAGGTCAGTCGTCCCTTGAGTGATGCCGTCACTGACTGGCTCCGAAAACGTAGCCCTGGCCGCGCCTGGTTTGAATCAGGTCTGCACCGATTTTTTGCCGTAACCGGTTGATATACACCTCGATCACATTGCTGTCCTTGTCCTCGTCATATTCGTACACATGTTCGGTCAGAATGGTTTTTGAAAGCACATGGCCGGGATGTAGCATAAAATAACGTAGCAGTCGGAATTCCGTGCCTGTCAGGTTATGGCGCTCGCCATTGCTCAGTATGACGGTTTGTGTCTGTTCATCGAGTCTAATGTGTTCGGTATGAAGTTCGCCGATTACATTGGCAGCACTCCGTTTTAACACTGCGCTGATGCGCGCCAGCAGTTCTTCTATCTGGAAAGGCTTGCTGACGTAATCATCTGCGCCCGCATTAAAGCCCGCGACTTTTTCCTGCCATCCTGCCCGTGCGGTAAGGATAATGACAGGGGTGTGCAGTTGCTTACTGCGCCAATTGCCCAGTACTTCAAGCCCAGGGCGTTTAGGCAAACCCAGGTCCAGTATGATTAGATCATAAGGTTCCAGCGCCCCCATGGCCTCTGCTTCAATGCCGTCTACAGCCAGGTCTGCCGCATAGCCGGCACGCTGCAAAGCGGATTGCAGCTGCGGTCCCAGTTCGATGTCATCTTCTGCCAGTAGCAAGCGCATAATTAATCGTCACGTTCCATTTTGAGCAGTCTGCCGGTTTTTGCATCCAGCTTTAATTCCCAAACCTGGCTTTTATTATCCAGTATCTCCACTTCGTAAATATAAGCACCTTTTTTGAGTTCAAGTTCGGTTTCCAGGATTTTACCCGGCTTGATGGCTTTGGCTGATTGGGTGATTTTTTCCAATGGCAGGATCAGTCCGGCCTCGGACAGCTTGCGTGCGGTTAGCGGGCTTTCTTCAGCGCACACAAATGAAACGGCAGAGGCCAGCAGCAGCGCGAGTGCGGCAAGCCATAAGCTGGTGGCTGCACGAAGTTTTGAAATATGGAGTCTAAGCTTCATCGCTATCTCTATCCAGGCTGTTGATGGCATTACGCGCAGTAATGGTTTGCAGCTATACTAGAATACAAAACTTAATCCAAGCTGAAAATTAGCCAGGCCGCTTTCATGTTGCCTGGCTTTCAGGAAGAAATCAGCTCGAAATACCCATGCGCTACTGAAGCGCTATGTTACTAATTGATCTTAATGGCACTGATAGCGCGGGTAACTGCCAGGTATGAACCTATCCAGCCGATGGCTACGGCCAGGCCGATGATTGTCAGGTAAAGGTTGGTATTGAGGATATCCAAACTGAAGTCGCTGCCATAGAGCCTGGATATTTCCATGACGGAATAGTTGAATGTCTGGATGATGCCGCTAACCATCAGTACCGAAAGTACGCCGCCAAACAGCCCATACAAAATACCTGCATAAAGAAAAGGCATCCTGATAAAGCTGTTGGTTGCGCCAATCAGGTAGCTCACTTCGATTTCATCTTTCTGGGTAAGTATCTGCATGCGCACAGTGTTGCCAATAATGACCAGCAGTACGATAGCAAGCAGTGCCGTAATGAAGAAGATCAGTTTTTTGCCGATGCTGAGCAATGTTGACAGGCGCTTTGCCCAGTCTGCATTCAGTATTGCCTGCTCCACGCCGGGAATACTTTGCAGCGTGTTTCTCAAGGTTTCCAATGTTTCAGGGTCGGCAGATTTTGCCTGGATAAAAAATGCGTCAGGCAATGGGTTTTTGCCGAGTTCGCCGATTGCGGTGCTGATGTTCTGGTTATCTTTGGATTTTGCCTGCAACTGCTGCCAGGCTTCATCTTTTGTGACCAGGTGGTATTGATGGATTGCGGTGTTTTTGGCTAATACCGCATCAATTTCGGCGATAGTGTCCGCAGTCGTGTCCAGTTTAAGAAACATGCTGATTTCTGTTTCGCTCTTCATGTGATCAGTCAGTTTGGACAGGTTATCCACAGCAAGATAAAACACGCTCGGTAAACACATGGCAACGCCAACAACCAGGCAAATCATGAATGTCGAGAGCAGGTTGGCGTGCATGCGCGACAGTACGAGTTTGATTGCCTGCAAATGATGATTCAGCCAGGTACTCATGATGAAAATTTTTCCGTTGGTGCTGTATTCAGGTTCAAAGTCTTTTGCATGAACGGGTTTTCTGTGAGCTGGCCATGATCCAGGTGTAATACCCGGCTCTGGTCTGCACTCATGCCCAAAGCATCGTGGGTCGACATGATGACGGTGACGCCTACCTGGTTAAATGCCTGGAAGATCGCCATGATGTCGGCTGCATAGCTTGCATCCAGGTTGCCAGTCGGTTCATCCGCAAGCAGTATGGAAGGCCGGCTTACCACGGCACGCGCAATCGCCAGGCGCTGCTGTTCGCCGCCGGAAAGCGTGATCGGCATGACTTTTTCCTTATTGAGCAGACCGACTTTATCCAGTGCGGCTCGTACGCGCTTGGCGGCTTCCTGTTCGGAAACGCCATTAATGCGCAGAGGCAATATCACGTTTTCAAAGCAGCTGCGGTCATATAGCAGCTTATGATCCTGAAAAATAAGCCCGAACCTGCGACGCAGAAAAGGAATTGCTGACGGTTTGAGTTTGCTGACGTTCTGGTGGGCAATCAGTACCGTGCCGCTGGTAGGCAGTTCTGTTGCGGCAATCAGTTTAAGCAGCGTGCTTTTACCCGCTCCAGAATGTCCGGTGACATAAACAAACTCGCCGGCGCCAATGTTGAAGCTGACGTTCTTTAATATCTGGTCGCTACCCGGGTAGCGTTTGCTGACTTGGTCAAATTGAATCATGCCGTTATTGTAGCGCTATTGTCTCTTAATTATCTAAATGGGGTTTGACGAACACGTTATTTTGGATGCAGTGCTAGGCGGCGCATGGAACGGAGAATCCGAGATAGTATGCAGTATACAGCGAGGTTGCGAGTACCGCGCAACGAAGCAATGTGCCCAAGAATGTGTTTGTCAAACTCCATTAATCAATCATCGCGTCTATGAACTCGGCCGCATTAAACGGGCGCAGGTCATCAATGGCTTCGCCGATGCCAATGTAACGTATGGGAATAGGGCGAGCTTGCGCAATTGCCGCGATTACCCCGCCTTTGGCCGTGCCGTCCAGCTTGCTCAGCACCAGGCCGGTAACGCCGAGCGCGTCGTCAAAAATCCTGACCTGGTTCACTGCATTTTGCCCGGTGTTGGAGTCCAGCACCAGCAGTACTTCATGGGGTGCGCCAGGCAGCGCTTTGTCCATCACGCGTTTTACTTTGGCAATTTCTTCCATCAGGTGCAATTGCGTCGGCAGGCGCCCGGCAGTGTCGGCCAGCACGATGTCGATATTTTTGGCAAGTGCCGAATTGATTGCGTCAAACATGACCGCCGCCGGGTCGCCGCTGGACTGCGCAACGACGTGTACATTGTTGCGTTCACCCCAGACCTGCAGCTGCTCACGTGCCGCGGCCCTGAAAGTATCGCCGGCTGCGATCAGTACGCTTTTGCCCTGTGATTGGAAGTGTTTTGCCAGTTTGCCGATGGTAGTGGTTTTCCCCGCACCATTCACGCCGGCCAGCATGATGATGAAAGGCTTGTGTGCAGACGTTTCCAGCGGTTTCTGCAATGGCAGCAGCAAGTCGGACAGCGCTTCTTTCAGCGCCGTTTTGAGCTGCGCAGTATCATCAAGGCTTTGGCGTTTTACACGGTTCTTGATATCGTCGAGCAGGAACTCTGTCGCGCTGATGCCGACGTCCGAAGTCAGCAGGATGCTTTCCAGCTCTTCGTAAACTTCAGCATCGATTTTGCCACCGCCGAAAATGCCGGCCAACTGGGTGCCCAGTTGGTTGCGCGTTTTGGCCAGCCCCTGCTTCAGGCGTTCAGTCCAGCTTTTGCCAGCCCCTGCTTCGGTGGCGGCTTCAGCAGGCTTGGGTTTATTCTCTTCTGCGCCTGCTTCAGGTTTGTCTTTTTTGAAAAAATTAAACATAGAAATTCAGCTAATTAAGTTACGCTATTCTAGCTTAATTCTAGAGTACAGAATGTATCAGTTGCAGCTTACTTGTTCTTGTGACCTGGTTTGCCGGAGCTTTCAAATAATTCATACAGGCCCATGCCTGCTATCATCGCAATCACGAAAATGATGCTTTTGCCGCTGCCTGTGCCCAGTAACACAAAGGCGGGCCCCGGGCATATGCCGGCAAGCCCCCAGCCAACACCAAACGCCATGCTGCCTAGCACCAGGCGTTTGTCGATGATACGATTGGACGGCAGCTGGATAGAGAGCCCCAGATAGCTCAGGTTGCGTCTTTTTGCGATCGCGAATGCGATCAGAGCGACACCGATTGCACCAGCCATTACCAGGCCTAAAGATGGATCCCATAAGCCTGCGACATCAAGGAATGCGAGTACCTTGGCCGGATTAGCCATGCCTGCCAGAATCAGGCCGATCCCGAATATCAGGCCGGAAAGTAATGAGAAGATCAGGGTGGCAGTATTACTGATATGATTTTTCATCGCATTAAGCCCCTAATACATGCCGTACGGCATAAACGGTGATCACCCCAGTCGCCATGAAAGCTAAAGTGGCGATGATGGAGCGCGGCGATAAGCGTGAAATGCCGCAAACGCCATGCCCGCTGGTGCAGCCGGAACCATAGCGGGTGCCAATGCCGACAATCAATCCGGCAGCAGCAAGTAGAGTGTTACTTGCTTCGATCTGAATGTCTGGCAGCGGAGCAAACAGCAGCCATGCAAACGGTGCGGTAATTAAGCCAGTGATAAAAGCCAGCCTCCAGCCGATGTCACGCAGTTTTGGCCTGAGTAAACCGCCCAGGATGCCGGCAATGCCGGCGATCCGGCCATTAAAAAGCACAAAAATTGCTGAAGCTACGCCGATAAGTGCGCCGCCGGCCAGTGCCGTCCATGGGGTGAAGTTATTCCAGTCGATTAACATGAGGTTCAATTCAGCTATAAAATGAAAACAGGCCGCGCACATGCAAGTACGACCTTTGAACAGAGGAGTATATATTAAATTACAGTTTCCAGCCGTAGGCAATGCCCAGTGAATCTTCGTACATTTTCAGGTTGGATTCAGCACCTGGAATAAACGGGATAGAGCCGCTGCCTTTTACTTTTTCTTCAAATGCATGCATATAGGAGAAGGAAAGTTCCGATTGGTTTGGCAGTACATAGGTTGCGCCTAAAGTGACATGATCCTGCACTACGCCTGGAGCCAGAATATTAAACAAGGTCTCGCTGCTGCGAATCGGCTGTGATACGTGGTTATAACCTGCACGTAGAGTCAGGTTTTCGTTCCAAGCGTAACTGGCGCCGACTTTCACAGCGGTAACATTTTTCCACGCAAAGCCCGGACCATTTTCTGAACCAAGCTGCTGGCCGCCTGCAAATAAATTATTTACGGAATTGCCAACTGAATCTACGTCACCATAGTTGATGCGCTGCACGTCAGCGGCCAGAGTCAGTGCCGGCGTTGTTTTAACTGCAATCCCCAGGCCGTAGGTTTCCGGGATGTCAAAATCACCGCTTTCTGCAAACAGGCCTTTGTATTTGTCAAATTTGCTCATGTAGGTTTTGCTCTGGTAAGTTGCGCCCAATGAAACAGCATCATTCACCTTGCCGATCCAGCCAATATGTATGCCGGCGCCATAGGATGAGTCATAACCTTTATTGGTAACATTGTCAGGGTATGCTGAAGCAGGGCTGGCGAAATTTTGCAGGCCTTTCATTTCGAAGCGCTGATAAGCCAGGTTGACGGCAACACCAATAATATTGGATTCGTTGATTTTCCAGGTTGCAGTTGGTGCAACAAAAAGCTGGATTAAATCCATGCGCGGCGCAGTATTGCCGAATAGCGGGATGGCTTTTTTGTAATCAGTATTCATACCGCCGTTGCCATATACGCTTACGCCTAAAGTAACATCGGGATTAATCACCCGATTGTAGCCGAATTCGGGGATGATGAAATTCTCAGCGTCATTGGCATCGTACTTTCCATCGATACCAGGGCCGATGCCAGTGATTTCAGCTTCGCGCTGCGGCCTGAACCAGGTTACCCCGAAATCGACACGGTCGCCGATTAACCCCATGCCAGCAGGGTTGGCAGCAGCGGCGATGGCATCTTGCGGCAGCGCAATGCCTACGCCGCCCATGCCCTGTGACTTTACGCCATAGCCGTGTGCAAAGTAACCGTCAGTAGCATTTGCATGAGTCGCTGCAAAAACAGCAAGAAGCGGTAAAAGTTTACGTGTCAGTGTCATTCCGAAGGCTTTCTTGATTGCGATAATTTAAAAACTTGCCGAATTCTATCTAAGCGTCTTAATTCCTAAAAATACTTAATAAATATATCTATATAAATTTAAGGAATAAAAGGCTTTGGTGAAGAGAATTGGCTGGCGCGCGATCGGGATGAACTAACAAAGTGTTATCCTTGTCACAAATGACAGTCAGTTTTTAAGTGAAGATTAAAGGATTTACAGCGCGGGGTTTTATAGCCATTAAATCAATCTTTCTTAAATAAAATTCTTATAAATCAATAATTAATAAAAAATAAAGGAGATTGGTACAGTGCGTACAAAAAGCTTTTTGATGCTTGCGCTGATGCTGCCGCTCACGGCGTTTGCTACAGCATCCATACAGGAATTTAAACTGGATAACGGTTTAAAATTGGTCGTGCAGGAAGATCACCGCTCACCGGTCGTCGTGTCACAGGTCTGGTACCGTGCGGGAAGTCTGGATGAAGTGAATGGAAAAACCGGCGTTGCTCATGTGCTTGAACATATGATGTTCAAAGGAACCAAGCAGGTAAAAGCCGGACAGTTTTCTCGTTTGATTGCCGCTGCGGGCGGTAAGGAAAACGCATTCACCAGCACCGACTATACCTGCTACTTTCAGCAGCTCGAAAAATCACACCTGCCGTTATCATTCAAGCTGGAAGCCGACCGTATGGCTAACCTGCAGCTCACCGATGAAGAGTTTGCCAAAGAAATCAAGGTGGTGATGGAAGAGCGGCGCTGGCGCACCGACGATAAACCGCAGTCGAAAGTGAACGAAGCGTTCCAGGGTACGGTTTACCGAGCGCACCCATATTCACGGCCCGTCATTGGCTTTATGAACGACCTTGAGAATATGACGGCCGCAGATGCGCGCGAGTGGTACAACAACTGGTATGCGCCTAATAATGCAACCCTTGTGGTGGTCGGTGACGTTAAAGCTGACGAGGTTTATAAACTGGCCAAGCAGCATTTCGGCAAATTAAAGCCTAAAGTCCTGCCGGTACGTAAACCGCAGGTAGAGCCGGAGCAGATCGGCGAGCGGCGCATCGTGGTAAAAGCGCCGGCGAAATTACCTTACCTGCTGATGGGCTATCATGTACCTGCGCTAAATAACCCGGAAACAGATTGGGAGCCGTATGCACTGGAAGTACTTGCTGGTGTGTTAAGCGGCAATCCGGCGGCACGCCTGAATCAGCGCCTGGTTCGTGAAACTCAGTTGGCGATAGATGCCAGTGCAGGTTATGACCTGATGTCACGTGGCCGCCAAAGTGTGTTTGCAATGGATGCAACGCCGAGTGAAGGCAAAACAGTCGCTGATGTCGAGGCGGCATTGCTGCAGCAGATTGAGATCATTAAAGAATCCGGCGTTACGGCTGAAGAGCTGGAGCGCGTGAAAGCAGGTGTGATTGCGGCTGATGTCTACAAACGTGATTCCATGTTCTATCAGGGTATGCAGATAGGTACCGTGGAAACGATTGGTTTTCCATGGAAAATCCTTGAAGATTATCCGAACAGGCTGCGTGCGGTAACACCAGAACAGGTACAGGCTGTTGCCAGGAAATATCTGCTTAAAGATAACCTGACGGTCGCGACGCTTGACCCGCAGCCGATTGATCCGAATGCAAAACCGCAGGGTAAGCCGCACGTACATTAAGTAAAACTTTTAATTCTCCAAGAGGTATCTCTAAATTTATTAGGGTAAAAAATAATGCATATGCAACACATAAGAAAAACATTAACCGCAGGGCTGGCACTATTGGCTGCCGGGTTTCTGGCATTTGGCAGTGCTGCCCAGGCTGGCGTTAAAATCCAGCAATGGCAGACTGCATCAGGATCTGAGGTGTATTTCGTAGAGAATCACGACCTGCCGATTGTCGACATCAGTATTAATTTTGCGGCGGGTTCTGCACGCGACACGGCACAGAAATCAGGCGTGGCGGGTGTTACGCGATACCTGATGACGCTGGGTGCGGCTGGGATGACAGATGAGAAAATCGCCAACAAAATGGCTGATGTGGGCGCTATTCTGGGCGGGGATTTTGATGCCGACCGCGCCGGATTTAAATTGCGCACATTGAGCAGTGAGCGCGAGAAAGCGCAGGCACTGGAGGTTTTTACCAAAATCCTGCAACAGCCGGATTTTCCTGAAGATGTTCTGGCACGTGAAAAAGCGCGCATCATTTCAGGCCTGCAGGAATCAGCGACACAGCCGGAGAGCATCTCCAGCAAAGCCTTCATGAAGGCGCTGTATGGAGCCCATCCATACAGCCTGGACGAATCCGGTGAAGAGGATACGGTTGCTAAAATCACGCGTGATGATCTGCAGAGCTTCTATCAGCAATATTATGCGGCGAAAGGAGCTGTAGTCGCGATTATCGGTGACCTGACGCGCGAGCAGGCAGGCGCAATCGCCGAGAGTATCAGCGCTGGCTTACCAAAATCTGCTGCCATAGGCCCGATTCCTGCCATAACGTTACCGACGCAAGCGTTAGAAAAACGCATTGCGCATCCGGCTTCCCAATCTCATATCCTGCTCGGTTATCCTGGCGTCAAGCGCGGCGACCCTGACTCGTTTCCACTCTATGTCGGAAACTATGTTTTAGGTGGCGGCGGCTTTGTATCACGTCTGACTGAAGAAGTGCGAGAGAAGCGCGGTCTGGTTTACAGCGTGTACAGCTACTTCATGCCGATGGCAGAGCCGGGACCGTTCCAGATTGGCTTGCAAACCAAGAAAGACCAGGCCGAGGATGCGCTCAAGCTGGTTAAGGAAACTTTGGATAACTTCATTAAAAATGGTGTCACCGAAGATGAGCTGAAAGCGGCTAAAGCCAATATCATCGGCGGATTTCCGATGCGAATCGATAGCAACAGCAAGATACTGGATTACCTGGCGATGATCGGTTTTTATAAGCTGCCGTTGAATTATCTGGATACATACAATAGCAGTGTTGAGAAGGTCACGGTGGCGCAAATCAAGGATGCGTTCAGCCGCCGCCTGAAGCCTGAAAATTTTATAACGATTATTGTTGGCGACCCTGCTGCCAAATAGTATTCAGTGTCGCATCAAATTAGTATTGCAGTGAGCGGGGTGGCGTGGCAATCTACACGCTTTACTGAACTTGAATGAGATTACAGATTGCCGCGCAACACAGCCAGTAGCAAAAAACAGAATACAGTACGCATCAATGCAGGAGAGTGGCGCAGCCGTCTGCTTAAATTTCCGGATGCCGAAGGTCTACGCCCGACGCCGGAACGTGTGCGCCAGACCGTATTCAACTGGCTGGGGCAGGACCTGACCGGACTGCATTGCCTGGATCTTTTTGCTGGCAGCGGCGTGATGGGGTTTGAGGCGCTGTCGCGCAATGCCAGATCAGCTGTGCTGGTAGAGAAAACACCGGCAGTATATAAGGCGATTCTTGATAATAAAGCTGCACTTAAAGCGGATGCAGCACGCGCTTTCAATTCGGATGCGTTAAGTTTTCTAGGCCAGAACAGCCAGCTGTTTGATGTGGTATTTCTTGATCCGCCTTATAATCAGGGGTGGCTGGCGAAAGTTCTTCCGCTGCTGCCGGCGCATCTGAATCCCGATGGTTTTGTCTATGCTGAAGCGGAATATGCCATCCAGCCGGATGATATCTGGCAAGTAGTCAAACAAAGCAAAGCGGGTAATGTTTTTTATCATCTGTTAAAATTGCAAGAGAATTGAGACTGAAACATGACCGAAGCTAAAAAACGCATCGCCGTTTATCCCGGCACCTTCGACCCTATCACGCTTGGGCATGAAGACCTCGTGCGCCGTGCCGCCCACCTGTTTGATGAGGTGATCGTTGCGGTTGCCGGCAGCACCAATAAAGCGACCTTGTTTGGCCTGGAGGAGCGGGTGCAGCTCGCGCAACAGGTTTTCGGCAGTTACGACAATGTGAAAGTGGTGGGTTTTGGCGGCTTGTTGATGCAGTTTGTGCAGGAGCAGCAAGCACAGATCGTCATTCGCGGCTTGCGGGCAGCTTCTGATTTTGAATATGAATTCCAGCTGGCAGGCATGAACCGTAAACTTTATCCCAAGCTCGAAACGATGTTTTTAACCCCTTCTGACGAGTATATGTTCGTATCGTCCAGTTTAGTGCGCGAGGTGGCAAAGCTTGGCGGTGAAGTTGACCAGTTTGTGTCGAAAATAGTTGAAAGTGCGATTAAACAGAAATTAAAAGCGTGATTTTCCGTTTCAGAAATTCATTTAATAAATGAAGTGCAAGTAACCCCGCAGCGAGCGACGAAAGTATATCGCATTACAGACTGGAAGTGAGCGAGAACCTTGCACAGCAATTCGCTTATGAAATGGATTGATAAAGGAAAAATATGGCATTAATGATTACCGATGAATGCATCAATTGCGACGTCTGCGAGCCAGCCTGTCCGAATGAGGCGATCTATCAGGGTGAAGAGATATACGAAATTGACCCTGATAAATGTACTGAATGTGTTGGCCATTACGATAAGCCGCAATGCCAGCAGGTATGCCCGATTGATTGCATCCCGTTCAACCCGGAAGTGGTTGAAACCAAAGACCAGCTGATGGAAAAGTACCATCGCTTAACCGCCGGCCAATAAATCAAACTCAAGGAAAATCAAAATGCGTATGCTACATACTATGCTCCGTGTCGGAAATCTGGAGCGCTCGATCAAGTTTTATACTGAAGTGCTGGGCATGAAGGTATTGCGCCAGCATGATTACCCGGATGGTAAATTTACTCTGGTGTTTGTTGGTTATGGCGCGGAGAGCGACCACACCGTGCTGGAGCTAACCTATAACTACGGCGTTGAAAGCTATGATATGGGCAAGGCCTATGGGCACATTGCCCTTGAAGTGGACGATGCGTATAAAGCCTGTGATGCTGTGCGCAATGCCGGCGGCAAGGTAATCCGTGAGGCTGGCCCGATGATGCATGGCACGACAGTGATTGCCTTCATCGAAGACCCGGATGGTTATAAAGTTGAATTCATTCAAGCGGGAACATATTAATCCTGTAACGGAATGATTGCTGTGGATTGGGTTTTATACCTGCTGGAATGTAAAAACGGCGCTTTTTATGCAGGTATCACCAATAATCTGGAGCAGCGCTATGCTGCCCATCTTTCCGGTAAAGGCGCACGTTATACTCGCGCCAACCCACCCGTAAGAATTCTGGCATCGAGGTTATATGCAGACCGTTCGACTGCCAGTGTGGCGGAGGCACAGTTAAAGCGGTTGCCGCGGCATAAAAAGCTGCACTTCTTTGATAACTGAACTTTTGAAAATAAATCATGAATAAAGATGTGTTGCTGACAGCCGTAAGGCTGGCACTGGATGGTGACTGGGACGCCTCGCACAAGATTGCGCAGGACTACAGTGATAGCACTGCCAATTGGCTGCATGCCGTTCTGCATAAAATTGAAGGCGATGTGTGGAATAGCCGATACTGGTACGCGCGTAGCGCTGGCCGGGCATATGAGGATTTTTCCAATGTCCGGGATGAGCTGTTGCAGATTCAGAAGTCATTAAGCTGATAGCAGGCCCTGCGCATGTTTACGCAAGACCTACTATCAGATGCATTCATTAATCAAGCACAATTGCCTTTTCCTGTTCTGCATTCGCCCGGCTGCCGTATTTCTTGATTACCCAAAGGTAGACCGAAGGCAATACCAGAAGCGTGAGCAGGGTAGCGCTTATCAAGCCGCCAATCACGACAACGGCCAGCGGCCTTTGTGTTTCCGCGCCGATGTTGTGTGACAGCGCCATCGGCAGTAAGCCGAACATCGCAAGCAGCCCGGTCATTAATACCGTGCGCAAGCGCGACATTGAGCCTTCATGCACCGCTTCTTCAGGCGTTTTGCCTTCCGCAATCAGCTGGTCGAATACCGATACCATCACTACACCGTTGAGTACCGCCTGCCCGAACAGGGCGATGAAACCGATCGCGGCGGAAACCGATAAAGGAATCCCCGTGAGGAATAGCGCGACAATGCCGCCGATCAGTGCGAACGGAATGTTGGCAACAATCAGCAATGCATTCTTGAACGAACCGAAAGCATCGAACAGCAGCACGAAAATAAGCAGGATAGACAGCGGTACCACGACTGAAAGCCTTGCCATCGCACGCTGCTGGTTTTCAAATTCGCCCGACCAGGTCACTGACGTGTTATTGGGGATAACGACATTCGCTTTGACTTTCTTCTGCATGTCGGCCACTACGCTGCCCATGTCACGGTCCTGGATGAAGATGCCGATCGAAACCACACGCTGGCCATTTTCACGCGCGATGTTCATGGCCCCCATCGATTGCTTGAAGTGCGCAAGCTCATGCAGCGGAATCTGCGCGCCATTCGGGGCTGCAATCAGCAGGTCATCAAGCTTGCTGAGCGAGCGGTGTGTCTCGTCCAGGCGCACCACCACGGAAAAGTGGCGTTCGCCTTCCCACAGCTCAGTGGTTGCCTTGCCTGCCAGAGCGGTTTCAATCGCATCCTGAATGTCAGCAATGTTGATGCCGTAGCGTGCCGCGGCATCGCGGTCAATATCAATAATCTGCTGCGGCAGGTCACCGTCGCGGTCTATATAAGCACGTGAAACACCTTGAACGTTATGGATCTGATTCACGATAGACTTGGCGGTTTTCCGTAATACGGACAGGTCATCTCCATGCACCTTGATAACGATCTGGCCGTCGATCTGGGAAATGCTTTCAAGTACATTGTCGCGGATGGGTTGTGAAAACGTCGCATCGACGCCAGGTAAGGTCGAAACAGCTCTATCCATTTCATCAATGATCTGGGTTTTTTTATGGTTCTTGCGCCAGGTTTCTTCAGGTGCAAGTTCTATGAAAAATTCCCCGCCGTTGAATATCTTAGGATCAGAACCATCATCAGGCCTGCCGACTTTTGAAATCACGCTCTTCACTTCAGGTACGGTATGCAATGCTGTACGGATACGATGTGCTGCCAGCAGGGCTTCTGATTGAGATATCGATGGCGGCAGTGTAACGTTCACCCAGATTGTGCCTTCATCAAGTTCCGGCAGGAATTCGGTACCGACTTTTGTTCCCAGCCCCAGAGCGGCCACTAACAGAATGAGTGCGATGCCCAGTATTTTTTTAGGCCGCGCCACTGCCCATTTGAATGCAGGCTCATAAATATGCTTGAACCAGGTGAGCAGACGGTTATCGTGGTGCGGAATGCGGTCGCGCAGCAGCCACAGGCATAATAGCGGCACCAGTGTCAGCGACAGCATCAATGAGCCCACCAGCGCTGAAGTTACCGAGAATGCCATTGGCGAGAATATGCGGCCTTCAGCACGCTGCAGCGTAAAGATAGGAATGTGTGCTGCAATAATCACCAGCATTGAGAACAAGGTAGGGCGGCCGACCTCAGTCACCGCTTTATAGATGACTTTTCTGCGTTCGCTGAAGTTTTGCTGGGCTTCATCACTCATATTCCCCAGCCGCAGGAATACGTTCTCCACCACGATCACCGCACCATCGACAATGATGCCGAAGTCCATTGCGCCCAGCGACAGCAGGTTTGCCGGCAGGTGCAGGAAAGTGAGCCCGATGAATGTGGATAATACCGCCAGCGGGATGATGCAGGCCACAATCAGTGCGGCTCGCAGGTTGCCCAGGAATAGAAGCAGCACAAAAGTCACCAGCAGCGCACCCTCGATCAGATTGCCGAATACGGTGTGCAGTGTTTTATCAATCAGCCATGAGCGGTCGTAATAAGGCCTTAACTGCACGCCCGGCGGCAGGCCGTGGTCATTCAGCTCGCTGATCGTCTGCTTGATGCCTTTCAGTAGCTCGGAAGGGTTCTCACCTTTGCGCATCAGCACCAGTCCGTTTACGATGTCATCGGTGTCATCCTGGCCAACCAGGCCCTGTACCGGCGCGCTGGCTTCTTTAACGGCAGCGATGTCACGCACCAGTATCGGCACGCCTTTGCCATTATCGCCGACAACTACGCGGTCGATATCGGCCGAGGTGGTGAATGTGCCTAAAGAGCGTACGAGGAACTGCTGGCGTCCTTGGGAAATTGCGCCGCCACCGGCGTTGGCGTTGGCACGGGTAAGTGCTGAGAATAACTGTGCCAGTGTGACTTTGGCATCACGCATTTTTGCCAGGTCCGGGTTGACTTCATACTGCTTGAGTGCACCGCCCATGGATACGACGTTGGCCACGCCAGGCACTTTTTTCAGCGCTTTTTCAACAACCCATTCTTCAATCTCGCGCAGCTGGCGTGAGTTTAGGTGGTCCCCCTGCACACGGTAGCGGTATATCTCGCCGATGGAGGTCGCAAGCGGCGCTACATCCGGCTCAACGCCTTCCGGCAGGTCGATGCCGCGCAGGCGCTCGAACACCTGCTGGCGCGCTTCTTTATCGCTGGGTTTGTCATTGAAGGTAATCATCATGTATGACAGCCCGAATTGCGTATGTGTGAACATGCGCACCATATTCGGCATGCCAGACATGGCCACCTCGATCGGGATCGTGACCTGTTTTTCTACTTCTTCAGCCGCGCGGCCCGGATACTGGGCAACAATGTTGACTTGTGTGTCGGAAACATCCGGGAATGCCTCAATCGGCAGGTTGATGAAGGCAATGACGCCGCCCAGCACAAAAAGGACCAGTCCCAGCACGACAAACACCGGTTGCGTCAATGCGAATTTAACAATGCGGTTAATCATGATTCGTACCCTTAATTCGCTGATGCGCTGTCATGGCTGGCTGCATTCTTCTGCCCGGCTTTTGGTGCCTGCTGCACTGGTTGTGGTGTACGGTTTTCTTCTATCATTTTTTCCAGATAGAGTGCGCCATCCACGACAACCTGGTCGCCCTTATTCAGTCCTTCCGTGATAGATACCCATGCATCGCTGGTTGCAACCGGTGTAATCGCTTTACGGGTAAATATGCCGTCAGCAGTTTTAACAAATACCATTTTTGAAGCATCTTTCAGAAATACGGCTTTTACCGGTATGTCCATCGTTTCTTTCGCGGTATCGTCGAATTCCGCAGTCACATACATTTCTGATTTTAATTTCAATGCAGTGTTACGCACTTTTGCACGCGCTTTCAGGGTGTGGCTTGCCGGGTCAAGCGCATCTTCAATAAAATCGATTTCACCTTCAAATGATTCATTTGGCCAGGCATTGGAGTGAAGCTTTACTTTCATGCCCTGGCGTAAGGAGCCTATCGCTTGCTCCGGTGCATCTATCCAGCACCACAGGTAACTGGGGTCACTCACGATGAATAATGGCTGATTCGCAGTATCCGGACGCCATTCCATGCCGGGGTTGGTATTACGTGCCACCACGATGCCGTTAATCGGGCTTTTGATCGTGAAACGCTGGTCAACGTTAACGCTGGCCCCTAAGGATTTAAGCCGGATTTCCGCACGCTGGGCTTCTGCCCTTATACGGCTTAAATCAGATTGCGCCTGTTCCAGGTCCTTTCCGGCAATGATGCCTGCCGATGCTAGATCCTTATTGCGGGCAAGGTTGCGTTCAGCCTGTATCAAGTCTGACTTTGCACGCTCGACATCCGCCTGCGCCGCACCCAGGTCCGGGGAACTTAGGTGAGCCAGCGCCTGATAGGCCTTAACTTGTGTGCCAACCTGGGCCATCACGTCTGTGAGATGCCCGGCGACTGGCGAGGTAATGCGCGCGGTGTGGTCTTCATCCCAGGCCAGTCGAGCCGGCAGGCTCAATGCATTTTCTTTGGATGAAACGACGGCTGCCGTGATTAAGCGCTGTTTTAACTGCGAGTTCTGCGCGAATTTGACAGAGTTCTCTGAAATGACCGGCGTGTCGGCAGGGATTGGTTCTGCTTCCGGTGTTATGTCGCAGGCACTTAATGCCGATGCAAGTGCGACAGTAATCAAGCCGTGCGTTATATAGTGTTTTGCAGATATGTTAGAAGTCATCATGATCACTTGAATTAAAGTGTTAATTGGCGGTATTGAAAGATATGGATTGGTTGCGGGTCAGGACAGCGCGCGCAAGGCTGGCGCGTGCGTTTAGGGTATCCAGTCGCGTCTGGCGCAGCATGCGCCTTGCATCCAGTAACTCCAGCAAGCTAAGCGCACCTTTTTTATAGCCATGCTCTACGGTGGCGGCCACCTCTTCTGCACGCGGCAGCTGTTCTTTCTGCAGAATATCCAGATTGCTTTCGGCGCTGGCAACATCGGCATTGATACGATTCCATTCAGATCTGGCGTTAGCCTCTGTATGAGCCAGCGCTTCCCTGGCCGCCTCATAGTCACTGTTGGCGCGTGCGATCTCGCCTTCATAGCTGTGGTTGACTGTTAACGGGAGCCCGATCGTAAAGCTTATGGTGTCGCCGGTGCCGTTGGTATTGCTGTTGCTGGTCGGCCAATGGTCGTATTGAACGCCTGCGGTAATGTCTGACTTACGCAGGGCTTGTGCCAGATCCTGCTGGCTGGCTGCACTTTCTACACGCAGTTTTGCGGCTTTAATGTCAGCGCGGTTCGATAAATCAAAATTGTCGGCATTCAGTGGTGCAATGTCTAAAATTGCCGCATCAACTTTTAGTGCGTTTGCTTTTGTTTCCCAGGCCAATAGCTTTGCAAGTGCAATCTGTGCCGATTTTTCCTCGGTCTGCGCCTGGCGCAATTCAATTCGGGCGCGATTGGCATCAATCTTTTGTCTTTGTATGTCGATTGGCGGCAGGTCACCTTTTTCAGTACGAATACTGTTGGCCTGCAAGGTTTCTTCGTATAAGGCAACAACCTGGGAGAGCAGGTTGATACGCTCATCCACGACTGCCAAGTCAACCATTGCCTTTAGCAGCGCGATACTTAGCTGGCGTTCGATATCCAGCACATCTTGATTGGCTGCCGCGATCTGGCCTTGAGCGCTCTTTTTGCGCAGGTCGCGTTTGTTGCCGCGTTCAATCAACTGCTCGTAGCGTACCGAGTTATCAATCGTTTTATCAAAGTACGGGCCTGAGCCAACGCCAAGTTTGGGGCTGATGCTGCCAATCCCTATCGTCAGGTTTGGGTTCTGCATCTGGCCGGCAATCGTCAGGTTTGCTTCGCTTGCAGTAATGCTGCGTTTGCTGTCAACAATATCAAGGTTGCATTGCAGCATGCGGTTTATGGCCATTTCTTCCGTCAGCAATGGCGGCGGCGCATCGCTGCCGCAAGTGTCTGCCATGGAGAAAGTAGAAAAAAACATCAGGCAGCTGCCGGCAATAGCTGCTGTCAGTTTTTTTAGAGGTAATTTGATAGTGTCTGGGTGTTGATGGTGTACAGGAATATCAATAGGCATTTTCTATTTCTTTAATGTTCGATCTCTCGGAACTACTTTATATAGAAAATTGCTTACAACAACCTTACAGCAGTGTCTGTATCCGGCTTATTTTATTGATGCCGGTAAGTGAGTGTGAAGAATTCAGGTTAATAAAAAAGCCCGCAAAGCGGGCTTTTTTATTAACGGGGAATTATTTAGCCAAAAAAGTCTTTAGCTTTATCTACCCAGCTTTTGTTTTTTGGACTGTGTTTGCCGGCATCAGCCTGTGTGCTTTCTTCAAACTCGCGCAGCAGTTCTTTTTGGCGGGTCGTCAGTTTTACCGGGGTTTCCACGACTACATGCACCATCAGGTCGCCATGCTCGCTGGAGCGTAGCGGTTTGATGCCTTTGCTGCGCAGCCTGAATACCGCACCTGTCTGCGTTTCGGCCGGTATTTTCATCTTGGCAGAACCGTCCAGTGTCGGCACTTCAATTTCGCCACCCAGGGCGGCAGTGCTGAAACTGATTGGCATTTCGCAGTGCAGGTTGCCACCGTCACGCTGGAATATCTGATGTTGTTTTAAATGCACGACAACATACAGGTCGCCGGTCGGGCCGCCGTTTACACCAGCTTCACCTTCACCGCTGAGCCTGATTCTATCGCCTTCATCCACACCTGCCGGAATTTTGACTGACAGCGTCTTGTTCTGTTTGGTGCGGCCTGCGCCGTGGCAGCTAGGGCATTTATCTTCATCTTTGATCATCTGTCCAGCGCCATGGCATTTTGGACAGGTCTGCTGCACAGAGAAAAAGCCTTGCTGCATACGTACCTGGCCATGGCCGCCGCAAGTTGTGCAGGTGACAGGTGTTTTGCCTGATTTTGCGCCAGTGCCGTTGCAGGGTTCGCACTTAGCCTGTACTGGGATGCGGATCTTGGTTTCAGTACCTTTGGCTGCATCTTCCAGTGAGATTTCCATGTTGTAGCGCAAGTCTGCGCCGCGGTATACATTGCTGCGCTGGCCACGGGCGCCGCCACCGAAAATATCGCCGAAAATATCGCCGAACGCGTCGCTGAAATTAGCGCCACCAAAGCCCGCTCCGCCGCCACCCATGCTTGGGTCCACACCGGCATGCCCATATTGGTCATAAGCTGCGCGTTTCTGGCTGTCTGACAGCATTTCGTAGGCTTCTTTAGCTTCCTTGAACTGCTCTTCCGCTTTTGGGTTATCCGGGTTGCGGTCAGGGTGGTACTTCATCGCAAGTTTGCGATAAGCTTTTTTAATTTCCTCTTCCGAGGCATCCTTGTTAATACCAAGGACTTCGTAATAATCTTTTTTGCTTGTTGCCATATTATTTTAAGTCTAACAGCTTGAGTTTTAAGGGTTAGTTTAAAGACTAAAGGCTGAGTGCAGGTTTTGGTCCTGTGCTCAGCCTTGTGCCTCTAATACGCTTTTAGTCTTTCTTCACTTCTTCAAACTCGGCATCTACTACATCGCCATCCACGGTTTTTTCGCCTTGTGGCTGAGCGCTCTCAGTATTAGCCTCAGCTTGCTGGGCAGCATACACTTTTTCTCCCAGTTTCTGTGACGCTGTAGTCAAGGCTTCTGTTTTTGCTTCAATAGCGGCTTTGTCGTCAGATTTTAGCGCGTCTTCAACATCTTTAATCGCAGCTTCAATCGCTTCTTTCTCGGCAGCGTCTAGTTTGTCGCCATGTTCTGTGAGTGATTTCTTCACAGAGTGTACCATGCCGTCAGCTGCATTGCGTGCGTCTACTAGTTCGCGCAATTTGCGGTCTTCATCGGCGTACTTGATGGCATCTTCTTCCATCTTCTTGATTTCTTCTTCAGAAAGACCTGAGTTTGCCTTGATGGTGATCTTGTTTTCTTTGCCGGTAGCCTTGTCTTTTGCAGATACGTGCAGGATACCGTTGGCATCGATGTCAAAAGTCACTTCAATTTGCGGCATGCCACGCGGAGCCGGTGGAATGTCACTCAAATTGAACTGGCCGAGTGATTTGTTGGCAGAAGCCATTTCACGCTCACCTTGCAGCACTTGAATCGTTACTGCATTCTGGTTGTCTTCAGCAGTCGAGAACACTTGTGATGCCTTGGTAGGAATCGTGGTGTTTTTCTTGATGAGTTTAGTCATCACGCCACCTAGTGTTTCAATACCTAAAGACAGTGGTGTTACGTCCAGCAACAACACGTCTTTTACGTCACCTTGCAATACGCCGCCTTGAATTGCCGCACCAACCGCTACCGCTTCATCAGGGTTTACGTCTTTACGTGGCTCTTTACCGAAAATGTCTTTTACTTTTTCCTGTACTTTCGGCATACGGCTTTGGCCGCCAACCAGAATTACGTCAGTAATGTCTGATGCTGAAAGTTTTGCATCTGCCAATGCTGTGCGGCAAGGCGCGATTGTGCGTTCGATCAGGTCATCAACCAGTGACTCTAATTTCGCGCGGGTGATTTTTACCACCAGGTGTTTTGGGCCTGTTGCATCAGCGGTGATGTAAGGCAGGTTCACTTCAGTCTGCTGAGCGCCTGATAATTCGATTTTTGCTTTTTCTGCAGCTTCTTTCAGGCGTTGTTTCGCCAATAAGTCGTTGCGCAGGTCCAAGCCGTTTTCTTTCTTGAATTCATCCGCTAAAAAGTCAATCAAGCGGTTGTCAAAGTCTTCGCCGCCGAGGAATGTGTCACCGTTGGTACTCAGAACCTCGAACTGGTGTTCGCCGTCAATGCTTGATATCTCGATGATGGAAACGTCGAATGTACCGCCGCCCAAGTCATATACGGCAATCTTGCGGTCACCTTCCTGTTTGTCCAAGCCGAAAGCCAATGCAGCTGCTGTAGGTTCGTTGATGATACGTTTTACTTCCAGGCCGGCGATACGGCCCGCATCTTTAGTTGCCTGGCGCTGGCTGTCGTTAAAGTAAGCCGGTACAGTAATCACGGCTTCTGTCACTTCTTCACCCAGGTAGTCTTCTGCGGTTTTCTTCATTTTGCGCAGAACTTCAGCAGAAATTTGTGGAGGCGCCATTTTTTGGCCGCGTACTTCCACCCATGCATCGCCGTTATCAGCTTTGGCAATGGTGTAAGGCATCAGGTTGATGTCTTTCTGCACTTCTTTTTCTTCAAAACGGCGGCCAATTAGACGTTTAACCGCATAAAGCGTGTTTTTAGGATTGGTTACCGCCTGACGTTTAGCCGGTGCGCCAGACAGGATTTCGCCATCTTCCTGATATGCGATGATAGAAGGTGTGGTACGAGCGCCTTCCGCGTTCTCAATCACGCGCGGCTTGCCGCCTTCCATGACGGCAACGCAAGAGTTTGTTGTACCTAAGTCAATACCGATAATTTTACCCATGTTTTAATTTCCTTATATATATCTAATTTTTTACCGCCGATAAACGCAGATTTAAATATATTGATTAATCTGCGCTATGTTACGGGGTTGTAATTCTTAACCTTGTTACCTAAATGGGGATGGCTTTTTTAAATTCAAGAGCCTAATTTTATTCGCAGATATCCGCGATTGCTTGCGTTGATCTGCAGCTTGAAATTATTTAGCCACCATGACCAATGCCGGACGCAATACGCGCTCATTCAGGGTGTAGCCTTTTTGCAGTACGCTGATGACAGTGTTTGGCTCGCCGCTGTTTTCGAGCATTGAAATCGCCTGATGTTTGTTCGGATCGAATTTTTCGCCTGCCGGGTTGATTTCGGCAATGTTGAATTTATCAAACACATTTGTTAATTGTTTTGCAGTCAGTTCAACGCCGTCTTTGTAGCTTTTTACATCTGCGGTTTCGATCAGCAGCGCGGCATCCAGGCTGTCTTTAACCGCGAGCAGTTCATTCGAGAATTTCTCCAGTGCGAATTTGCGTGCCTTGTCGATGTCATCCATCGCGCGGCGACGAATATTCTCACCTTCTGCCTTCGTGTAAAGAACACTTGCCTTTGCTTCTTCCAGCGCGGCTTCAAGTTCGGCGATTCTGGCTTCCGGCGTGACTACCGCATCTTGTTCCGGAGTGATGTCTTGAGTTGCCTGTTCTGCTTGCTGGTTTTCTTGATCTTGCTGCATAACTATCCTTTGATTTTTCTAGTAGGTTAGGTAATTTAAATTCGGGATGAACGATAAGTGAGGGTGAAGCCGCAGTTTTTCAATAGCAGCAATGGAAAAAGTTTTAAAAACGGTGACTTTATTGCATGACAGATCAGTTGCAGGCTTAACTGCGAGCTTGTTCCCACGCCCAGGCGTGCTGAATGATCTGATTCAAGTCGGTGTATTCAGGTTGCCACCCCAATACCTTTTTAGCCAGCGAGGCATCGGCAACCAGGCTAGCCGGGTCGCCCGGCCGCCTTGGGGCGTAGGTCAGCGGAACTTCCCTGCCTGCGACCTGCGCAGCGGCATGAATAACCTGGCTAACGCTATAGCCGTGGTTGCTGCCCAAGTTGTAAATGCCGGATTTACCGCCATTGTTCAGATGATTAATCGCAAGTATGTGGGCACTTGCCAGATCGTCAACGTGTATGTAGTCACGGATGCAGGTGCCGTCCGGGGTGTCGTAATCCTGCCCGAATAATTGCAGCGGCGGGCGCTTGCCGGAAATCGCCTGCAGCGCTAGTGGAATCAAATGCGTTTCCGGATCATGATTTTCGCCGATGCGAGCCTGCGGGTCAGCGCCGGCCGCATTGAAATAACGCAGAGCGATATATTTCTGGCCATAGGCGCTGGCAAAATCCGCAAGCATCTGTTCAACCATGAGTTTGCTGCGGCCGTAAGGGTTAAGCGGGCTGGTCGGGTGCTGTTCATTGATAGGCGTGTATAAAGGCTCGCCGTACACTGCGGCGGTCGATGAAAACACTAAAGGCCCAACTTTGTGGTCACGCATGGCTTCCAGCAATGTGAGCGTCGCTGCGGTATTCGCCCTGTAGTATTTTGCGGGGTCTTTGACGGATTCGCTGACGGCAATCTGCGATGCAAAGTGGAAAACACCATCGAATTGGTGGTTGCTGAATAATGTATCCAGAAATTCGCGGTCGTCAAAATCATGGATGATCAGCTCACCGCCCAGGACAGCCGATGCCGAACCTGCTGATAAGTTATCAACGATGACTACGTGTTGCTGCTGTTCTACAAGTGCCTTCACCAGATGCGACCCAATGTATCCCGCGCCGCCAATGACTAAAAATGTGGATTTTTTCATAGGTTATCTTTAATCATCCTTCTGTATAAAGCCTGATGCCAGCTTGAAAACATCATCCGCACCCGGAATTTGCGCTTTGCCGCCGATGTTAATTGCCAGACTCTCAATGCCCGGGAGTACGCCGGTGAACTCCGGGTCGGTATCTGTATAAATGGCAATGCTGGGCTTGTTGAGTGCTGTAGACAGGTGCATCAGACCTGTATCTACGCCGATGTTCAGCTTCGATTCGGCTAAAATCTCGGCAAGTGCCGTCAATTTCAGTTTGGGCAGTACCTGTACATTACTGCTTTGTGCCGCAATGTCTTTAGCGCGATTTTCTTCAGTAGAGTTGGACCAAGGCAACAAAATCTGCAGGTTAAATTGTTTGAGCTTTTCCGCCAGAGCTGTCCAATGTGAAACCGGCCATAGTTTTGAGTCGCGGCTGGTGCCATGCAGAAATACAGCGTAACGGTCAGGCAGCTCGAGATTGTTTTGCCGGCTGGATAACTTGCCTAAACCATAATCTGGCAGCGACTGCGGAGCTGGGTATTTCAAAGCCAATGCTGCAAGTGCGCGGTTACGCTGCACGGCATGCTGGTTGCGGGCTACCGGATGTTTATGGCGGTAAAATAAGCTGGCGAGGGGTTCACGGGCAGAACGGTAATCCATACCGTGAATTTCACCTTGCGCAAAGTTCGCCATGATTGCGCTTTTTAACAGACCTTGGGTGTCGATGATTGCATCATAATGTGTACGTTTAAGGCGGGTTCTCAAGTCGTTTATTTCGCGCCAGGTATTGCAGCTGAATATGGACTTGCGCCAGCGCCTGACCGCAACAGGGATGATGTTCCGTACACCGGGGTGCAGCCTCGGGATTTCGGAAAAGCTTTCCTCTACCATCCAGTCAAATTTTGCCTGTGGATAGTGGGCGAGAATGTCGGCAACGACCGGCAGATTATGAATGACGTCGCCCATGGACGATGTTTTAACAAGCAATATTTGCAGCATAGGCTGCATTTTCGCATACAATTAGTTTTTTTTGGCTAGTTAGCATTCAGATTGAAATTTGCATTTATCATCTTCAAGTATTTTCCTTATGGCGGCATGCAACGCGATATGCTGCGTACCGCGAATGAGCTGCTTAAACGCGGGCATCAGGTAGAGATTTTTACCATGTCATGGGACGGCGATTATGCGCCAGGCATCAAAGTACATGTTTTGCCGCAAACCGGCTTATTTAATTATTTTCGTTATCAAAAGTTTATTGATGCGGTGTTTGCACAAATCAACAGCCAGCATTTTGACTATGTATTTGGTTATAACCGTATGGCGGGACTGGATGCGCACTTTGCAGCAGATCCGTGCTTTATCGAACGCGCGCACAAGCAGCGCAGTTTTCTGTATCGCTTATTGCCGCGATCCAAGTGGTTCGCGGCCTGTGAAAAAGCCATTTTTGCACATGACAGCAAAACCGAGATACTGGCTGTTTCCCTGACTGAGAAAGAGCATTTTCAAAAATGGTATGGCACGCAAAGCGAGCGCTTTCATTACATTCCGCCGTTTTTATCGCCCGAACGTTTTGTGCTGCAGGATAAGCAGGCTATGCGCGCACATCTGCGCAAAGCTTTTGGGTTTGCTGAAAATGACTTTGTCTTTTTGCTGACCGGTTCAGGCTTTGCAATGAAAGGCCTGGATCGCGCCATTCTGGCTGTTGCCGCATTGCCGGAAAGTCTGCGAGCCAATGTCAGGCTGGTTGCTGTCGGGCAGGACAACCCAAAAACTTTCACCAAGATGGCGAAAAAACTGGGGCTGGCGCAGCATGTCGTTATTTCAAAAGGGCGGCCGGATATCCCGCAGCTCATGCAAGGTGCCGATGTTTGTGTGCATCCGGCTTACCGTGAAAACACCGGTCTGGTGATTTTAGAGGCGATGGCCTGCGGCGCGCCTATCCTGGTCACCGCGAGCTGTGGCTATGCGCATCATGTGGCGGATGCCAATGCCGGCATTGTCAGCGAATTACCGTTTAACCAGGACAGGTTCAGCGAGCAGTTCTTAACCATGAGGCAGTCAGAGCAAAAGGCGCAGTGGTCGGCAAATGGCCTGAAGTATGTGCAGGCAGTGATGCAGGCGAATGACGGCAGTGCCGAGGCAGATATATTGATTGGCCTGGCGCAAAGAAAACAGCAATCATGATGTGCGAAAAAGCGCTGGTGGTGCCTGATGTTATTAAGCAGTCGCTTGGTGATGGCGATGCGTTCGATATGCTCATGCAACTGCAGGGCAAAGCGTTTCGTGACGTTAAAGGCCGCAAGACAATACAGGTGCGGCTCGCCGGCAAGAGTTACTTTCTGAAACAGCATTTTGGCGTAGGCTGGCGCGAGATATTTAAAAACCTGCTGTCTTTTAAAAAGCCGATTCTGGGCGCCTTGACCGAAGTGCGTGCCATAGAGAAACTGGACGCGCTTGGCATTGCCACAACGCCGCTGGTAGCCTATGGACAGCGGGGCGGCAACCCCGCGAATCTGCAGTCATTTGTGCTGACGCAGGACCTGGGCGATATCACTTCGCTTGAAGATTTATGCGCGGGCTGGAGGTCGGTGCCGCCTGATGCCAAATTTAAGCGCCGGCTGATCATGCAGGTTGCAGAGATTGCAAAAAAACTGCATGAAAATGGTGTAAACCATCGTGACTTCTACCTTTGTCACTTTTGTCTTGATAACACAGCGTTACCGCTGATCAGGCTTTACCTGATAGACCTGCATCGCGTGCTGATACATGCAGCGCCATCGGTCAGCGCCAATGTCAAAGATATTGCTGCATTATATTTTTCAAGTATGGATGTTGGTTTGACATCGCGTGATTATTTGCGCTTCAAGCGGCATTACCGGAAACAGGATGTAGCCTTCTGGCTGCAGGTTGAAGCGCGCGCACAAAAACTTTATGCCAAATTCAATAGTGCCAAGTTTCAGGATAGATTGGCTAAAGAAAAGTCGCTTATTCGGTAGCAGGGGATTGTGGCTTCGCTTTGCGGCTTACTTTGTAGCGATGATAACTCCAGTAGTATTGTGACGGGCATTGCTTGATCTGCGCCTCAATGGCCTGGTTCAGCAACGCGGGCGTAGCAATGGCGTGATCCTCCAGCTTTGAAAAGTGAATGGTAAAACCTTTGCCATTCGCGAGCCTTTCGCCGTATACCATAATGACTGTGGCGCCTGTTTTTTCCGCGAGCTTGCTGGCAAGTGACATGGTGTAGGCTGGTTTGCCGAAGAATGGCGCCCATTCACCTTCTCCCGCAGCGGGGTTCTGGTCAGGCAGGATGCCGATCGCCTCATTATTTTTAAGAGCCTGCATGAGCAAGCGTACACCTGCGGTGTTTGCCGGCGCGAGCTTGACCTTGCCTTTGGTCCGGCCGCTGTCAATCAGAGGCGCGATCCATGATTTTTTTGGCGGGCGGAACAGCACCGTAATTGGGTGGTAGTGGCCATAGTAAATGGAAGTGATTTCGAAACACCCCAGGTGCGGCGTTAAGAAAATCAAGCCCTTGCCGCGCGCCAGTGCTTCATAAATCAAGTGCCAGTTGGTGGCGGATTGCACTTTGCCCAGCGCTTCTTGTTCTGACCACTCCCAAATGGCGAGTGTTTCCAGGATGGCTTTGCCTGTTTCACTGATGTTTTCTTTGATTACCCGTTCAAATTCAGCTTCATCTTTGCACAGGCCGCTCTGGTGAAGGTTCTCACGCTGTATGCGGGCTGTGGCTGGCGTAAGCAGGTGCAGCAGCCACCCCAGCATTTTCCCCAGGCGGTGGATTGCGGGCAGTGACAGGCGGGACAGGATTTTAGATAAGATTTTAAGCATAAGTATGTCCGGCATTTTATATCGTAACGGCGTTAACTGATGATGAAATTTGCTAATTTATTATTCTGCAAATTAAATAATTAAAGCCTGATAAAATGCTGATGATAAAAATGACAACGATGGAGTGAGTTTTGCTTACTTATATCTCTGCAAAACATGCACAAGCTTTAAGGGAGTGCGAGCTGCATACTTTTGAGCAGGTATGGAAGCATCCGATAGAGTGGTTTGAGGCGCCGAATGAGTGCCGCGGCGGCTGGAGCGGCGTGGGGCGTTTGCAGCTGGAGTTGTCGGGCGGCGGCTCTTTGAGTCTGTTTGTTAAAAAACAGCAGAATCATGGCCGGCTGACATTGCGGCATCCTGTTGCAGGTGAACCGACGTTCAGGCGTGAATGCAAACGTTTGCAGTACCTGCAGCGCAAGGGCATTGGCGCACCGCAAGTGGTTTTTTATGCTGAGCAGCTTGTTGAGAACAAATCCTGTGCCATTCTGGTGACTGAGGAGCTGGAAGGTTATCAGTCTCTGGAAAGCCTTGCTGAACCCTTGTTTGTGGAAAAGATCCTGACACGCGCGCAGAAGCAGCAGCTGTTTAAGGTGATTGCTTCATCTCTCCGGAGCTTTCATCAGCTTGGTTTAGTTCATCGTGCGCTATATCCTAAACACATCTTCGTAAAAGATGCCGAAAACCATGCCAAGATAGCGTTGATTGATCTGGAAAAAGCGCGATTTAGCCCATTTTTCTGGTATCGCGCCTATTATGATCTCGCGGCACTGAATCGTCATGCTGAACATTGGGGGCGTACTGACCGCCTTAGCCTGTTCATGCATTATTGCAGGATCAAGCGGCTGGGCACGTTGAGTAAATGGCTTTGCCGCAGGTTGATCAAGCGCTCTCAGCGTAAATAATTAAAAAAACTTAAAAATTGGAAAAAACTAAAGTAATGTCTACATTCAAGCAATCATTTTCTGATGCAGGTTCCAATATAGGCTGGAAAGCTATTTTCAGTTTATATCTGTTCTTCGCCTATTTTTCGGTCTTACCGCAGCTAATTCTATATGTAACGGATAACACGATATTCGTCGGTTTGCGGCAGGCGATCGTAATGAGTATATTGTGGTTTGTTCCTGTACTTTTATTGCCTCGCCTTGCCAGGACAATAACCGCTGTTATCGGTGTGCTGCTCTGGCTAACCTCGCTGGTGAGCATTGCCTATTTCTGCATATACGGACAGGAGTTCTCCCAAAGCGTCATTTTTACGATTTTTGAATCCAACCCGGCAGAAAGCCAGGAGTTTATTGCCCAGTATTTTGTATGGTGGATGATACCGGTGTTTCTGGCGCATACGCTGATTGCCTGGCTGCTCTGGCGCAACATCAAGCCATTTCAGATGCCGCCTAAAAAGGCGTTGCTGGTGAGCGGGTTTATCCTGGTCAGCTTGATTGTGTATCCGCTTTTGAAATACAGGTTCATTGACCACGCCCCCGTGGATAAGGTGGTTGACAAGTTGCAGATGCGGTTTGAGCCGGCAGTGCCGTGGCAACTGGTGATCGGTTATCTGCAGTATCGGGAGCAGCTTGCTAATATGGAAGCGCTGTTGAAGGGGAATGCGCAGATACCCCCGCTGCAGAACCTGCAGGATAAGAACGCAGGCTTGCCTGCTACCCTGGTGCTGGTGATCGGCGAGTCTACCAATCGCCAGCATATGAGTCTGTATGGTTATCCGCGTAAAACGACGCCGCAGCTTGATGCCATGAAAGATGAACTGCTTGTATTCAAGCAAGTGGTCGGGCCCCGGCCATATACGATAGAGGCATTGCAGCAAGTACTTACTTTTGCCGATCAGCAGCATCCGGATTTATACCTGACCAAACCATCCATCATGAACATGATGAGACAGGCCGGTTATAAATCTTTCTGGATCACCAATCAGCAGACGATGACCAAGCGCAACACCATGCTGACGACTTTTTCCAAATACACCGACAAGCAGGTGTATTTGAATCATACGCGCCTGCAGAACTCACGCCAGTATGATGGTGACGTGCTGGCGCCATTTGCCGAGGCCTTGCAGGACCCGGCACCGCGTAAGCTGATCGTGCTGCATTTGCTTGGCACGCACATGAAATATAAATACCGGTATCCGGATGAATATATCCATTTTAAAGACAATGCAAACCTGGCCCCGGTACTGAGTGAAAATAAGGTTGAAGTGATCAACTCATACGATAATGCTGTTTTGTATAATGATTTTGTCGTTTCAAATATTATCAAGACATACAAGGCAAGCAGGCAGAATGGTTTCCTGGTCTATTTTTCGGATCATGGAGAAGACGTTTATGAGGCTCCCGGCTACAATGTACTCGGCCGTAACGAAGCAAGCCCGACCCTGCCTATGTATGCCATTCCCTTTTTGTTGTGGATGACACCGGACTGGCGTGCAAAAATGCCTGAAATCAGTAACGATGTGCTGGAGCGCCCTTATAGCACATCGCATTTCATTCATACCTGGGCTGATCTGGCAGGATTGCGGTTTGCTGATTATGAGTCGCATAAGAGCTTGATCAACCCGGAATTTGAAGCATTACCATTGCTGGTCGGTAATCCGGATGACCCGAAATCGCTCAGAGTGTTACCAAAGGCAAAATAACATTTCAATGTCAGCGCTATTTGAATCTTCAATCTTAACGGAGCCGGATCCTGATTTTCAGGGCAAAACCGCCTTCGGTGCGGATGTCGAGCGGCTGGGTCTGGATGGTGGTCCGGATCTGACCGATCTGGCATTGGTACGTGCAGTGCCCGGTAAGCGTTATGTGTACCGGGCGCGCTGGCAGGGGCAGGATGTCTATGCCAAAGTATTTACCGGTAAAAACAATGCCTACTATGCAGGCCGTGACTTGGCAGGTGTTCAGCAGTTGCTGGGAGCCGGCATCGAGACACCGCCGTTGCTGTTTCAGGGTCGGGTTCAAGATGCGCAGGCGCAAGCCCTGGTGTTTCTTGCAATCGGGCAGTCCAGCAACGCAGAGGAAGTCTGGTTCGGCTATGATGCCCAGGCGCGTCTGGAACTGGCGCGGAAGTTAACGGTGACATTGGCGCGGCACCATCAGGCCGGACTTGTACAGACGGATCTCTATTTCAAGAATTTTCTGGTGCAGGGAGACGTCGTTTATACATTGGATGGTGACGGCATCCGCCGTTTACCTCTCGTGTTCGGGCAGCGTCAGAGGCTGCGTAATCTGGCAACGCTTTTTTCCAAGATGGACGTGCTGGATGATCAATGGATTCCTGAGCTTTATGCCTGTTACTGCCAGCAGTTGAAGGTTGCATGCGAATTGCCTGGTGAAGCGGCAGTGCGCTCGCTGACGCAGAAAATTCGCAGCCGGATGGCGAGTGCTTATGCCGATAAAAAAGTATTCAGAACCTGTACCGATGTGAAGGTAACCAGGCGCTTTCGCTATTTTCTTGCGGTCTCGCGTGATTTTGGCCTGCCCCCGGCCTTGCTAGGTTTGCTGGATTCCGCCCTTGCCGATAAAAGGGCCAATCTTAAGAACGGCAATACCTGTACCATTGCCAAGGCAGTGATCGCTGACCGGCAGGTCGTGGTCAAGCGCTATAACATCAAGAATTTCTGGCACGGCCTGAATCGCGCGCTTCGACCCAGCCGTGCTGCAATGTCATGGGCAAATGCGCACCGGCTCGTGATTGCGCATGTGGCTACCCCTGAACCGTTGGCTTTGATGGAAGAGCGTTTGGGTTTTTTGCGCCGCCGCGCCTATTATGTGAGCGAGTATCTGGATGCTCCGGATGCGATGCAGTTTTTTGCGCAATCCTCGCCGCCGGAAGATAAGGAAACTGTTGCGCGCAATATTGCAACCTTGTTTTACAGGCTATACCTGCTTAAATTCTCGCATGGGGATTGCAAGGCGACGAATATCAAGATTGTTAACCTGTCACCGGTGCTGATTGATCTGGACGGCATGCAGGCACATCGGCTGCCGCGTATTTTTAATTGTTTGTTTGAACGCAGGCATATCAAAGACCTGAAGCGGCTAATGAAGAACTGGGCACATGATGCGGAAACTGCGGCGCTGCTGAAGCAGGCATTGCGGTTTGAATATGCATCTCAGGGGCTATATCAGGGCGATGCTATCTTAATTCGAGCAGGTATTGCCTAAACTAAAGTAAAATAACGAAAAATGAATTTTTTGAGAGTATTGGCATGATAGTTTTAGGTTTATCTGGTGCGTTAGGTCACGATGCTTCGGCAGCGATTCTGGTTGATGGCAAAATTATTGCAGCCGCTGAGGAAGAGCGTTTTATTCGCGACAAGCACGCTAAGAATCAGTTTCCTTATGAGGCGGCCAGGTTCTGCATGCAGCAGGCAGGCGTTAAGCCTGAGGATGTAGATATTGTGGCATTTCCGTACGCCGAAATCCCGCTCAGCAGCAATGCGCGCTGGCATTATGCCAAACGTCATTGGTATGCGCCTGATCGTGCCTTGGATGCGATATTCAACGGTAACCGCCGTTTCCGCCGCAACCGCGATAAATCACTGAAACTGATGGCTGACCTGGGGCTAAGCAAAGCGGAATTCGTGCCGGTTGAGCATCATCTTGCACATGCGTCCAGTGCTTATCATCTGAGTGGATTCAAGGAAAAAACCGCGATTGTCGGCATTGATGGCAAGGGCGAATATGCAACCACATTTTTTGGCTATGGCGAAAACGGCAAGATCCATAAAATCAAAGAGTTCTATGATCCGGATTCGTTAGGCGGCATGTATGGCGCAATCACCGAGTATCTTGGTTTCGAGATGCTGGATGGTGAGTTCAAGGTCATGGGCATGGCGCCCTATGGTGATGCCAGCAAATATGATTTATCCAGATTGGTGACTTTCGAAGATGGCGAACTGCGCATCAATACCAAGCTGGTGAACGTTGTCGGTTTGCGCCGTTACAAAGAAAACGGCAAAGGCTACTATTTCACACCGGAACTGATCGAATGGCTGGGACCAAAGCGTCATGGCGATGAAATTGACGACCCATATATTCACTACGCAGCATCCGTACAGCAGTTGCTGGAAGATGTCGCGCTGAAGATGATTGATTATTATCTGGGTGACATCATCAAGGAAACCGGACGTATTGCAATGGCTGGCGGTGTTGCGCTCAACGTGAAACTGAACCAGCGCATTATTGCGATGCCGCATGTTAAAGAGCTGTTTGTGCAGCCGGCTTCAGGTGATAACGGCACTTCGCTGGGCGCTGCAACTTATGCCGCACATCTTGCGGGCGACACGATCCACAAAATGGAACATGCCTATCTGGGGCCTGCTTTTACCAGCGAAGAATGTATTGCCGCCTGTGAAGCGCATCCGGCGAAGCCTATTTTCACGCGTGTGGAAAATGCCGCGCAAAAAGGCGCCGAACTGCTGGCGAGCGGTAATCCGCTGGCATGGCTGCAGGGGCGCATGGAGTTCGGGCCGCGCGCCCTGGGCTGCCGCAGCATTCTGGGTGACCCGAGTTATCCTGGCGTGGCAGACCGCATCAATGCACAGATTAAATACCGCGAACGCTGGCGCCCATTCTGTCCGAGCATGCTGGACAGGGTTGCTGTAGATATCCTGCAGACTGAACATCCGGCACCGTACATGACATTCACGTTTGACGTGGCTGAGCATTGGAAATCAAAGATTCCTGAAGTGGTGCATGAGGATGGCACCGCGCGCGCGCAAGTCGTTACGCGTGAAACCAACCCGCGCTATTATGAGCTGATTGAGCATCTTGAGCAGTTGCGCGGTGTGCCAGTGGTATTGAACACATCGTTGAACAGAAGAGGCGAGCCTATGATCTGCTCACCCAAGGATGCACTTGATATGTTCTATGGCTGCGACCTGGAATACCTGATGATGGAAGACGTGCTGGTGACAAAAAAATAAATCAGACAATTCGTTGATTTAGATTAATTTTCTACCCGTTTTTACCAAACAAAAGCCGCTATAAAAGCGGCTTTTGTTTGACGATAAGGCTGACTTTAGCGATAATCGGGGTTAGTGTTTTTTCTTAACTAAGTAACAAACATTACGTGATAAACATTGTGTGATGTCCAATTGCTTAGTTCCGCTATTGAGTCAGTTATCTGAATAAGAGTATCTAATTATGAAACAATCCCATATAGAAGTTACTGAACGTATCATAGAAAAAAGTCGCCCGACGCGTACGGCTTATTTGCAGCGCATAGACGATATCGTGAATCGTCCCAGAGGCGCTGATCGCCTTGGCTGTGCCAATGTAGCCCACGCGTTTGCTGCAATGCCGGCTAACGATAAACTGCGTGTCGTGGTGGAAAAGGCGCCTAATATCGGGATCATCACTGCATATAACGATATGCTTTCAGCCCATCAGCCTTATGTTAATTATCCGGACATCATCCGTGATGAAGCGCACAAGTATGGTGCTACCGTGCAGGTTGCCGGTGGTGTGCCGGCAATGTGTGACGGTATTACACAAGGTGAGCCGGGCATGGAGCTGTCATTGTTCAGCCGTGACACCATTGCGATGGGTACTGCAATCGGCTTATCCCATGATGTGTTCGATGCCGCGCTGTTATTGGGCGTGTGCGATAAAATTGTGCCGGGCCTGTTGATCGGCGCTTTGAAATTTGGCCACCTGCCAGTCGTATTCGTGCCTGCTGGTCCCATGAGTACTGGCATTGACAATACAACCAAATCAAAAGTGCGCGAGCAATATGCGCAGGGTAAAGTAGGTCGTCAGGAATTGCTGGATTCAGAGTCTGCTGCCTACCACGGTGCAGGTACTTGTACTTTCTACGGTACTGCTAACAGCAACCAGATGCTGATGGAAGCAATGGGTCTGCATGTGCCGGGCGCTGCATTCGTACATCCGCATGACGGCCTGCGTGAACTGCTCACGCGCGAAGCTGTGAAAATGGTGCTGGCAAATGTTAAAAGCAAGAACTTCACGCCGATCGGCCGCATGGTTGATGAATATGTGATCGTGAATGCAATGGTGGCATTACTGGCTACCGGCGGTTCAACCAACCACTTGATTCACTGGGTTGCGATTGCACGCGCAGCGGGCATTATCATTGACTGGACTGACTTCTATCACCTGGCTAAAACCACGCCACTGCTGGCGAGCGTTTATCCTAACGGCAAGGCCGATGTGAACGAGTTCCAGTCTGCGGGCGGCCCTGCATTTGTGATTCGTGAGCTGATCGAAGCCGGCTATATGTTCCCGGATGTTCTGACTGTTGCACATGGCGGCTTGCGCGAATACGGTAAATTGCCGGTTAAAGAAGACAGCAAGCTGGTGTGGAAAGACCTGCCTAAGGAAAGCAGCGATGAAACTATCGTGCGTACAGCGCAGTTCCCATTCAATGAATCTGGTGGTTTGCGCCTGCTCAAAGGTAACCTTGGCCGCAGCGTGATCAAGATTTCAGCGGTGCCGGAAGACCGTCACATCATTGAAGCCCCTGCAATCATATTTGATGCGCAGGAAGAATTGCTGGCCGCATTTGACCGCGGTGAGCTGGAAAAAGACTTTATTGCAGTTGTGCGTTTCCAGGGCCCGAAAGCCAATGGCATGCCTGAGCTGCATAAATTAACACCGCCGCTGGCTGTGTTGCAGAATAAAGGCTTCAAGGTGGCGATTGTGACTGATGGCCGTATGAGCGGGGCGTCCGGCAAGATTCCGGCCGCGATTCACTTGACACCTGAAGCTTCAGCGGGTGGGCCGATTGCCAAAGTACGCGATGGCGATATTATCCGCCTCAATGCGACTGTCGGCATGGTGAACGTGCTGGTGGATGAAGACGAATGGGCTGAGCGTGCGATAGCCGAGTTGCCGGACAGTAAACGCAACAGCAACGCACATGGTTTTGGCCGTGAGTTGTTTGGCGGTATGCGTAAGAACGTATTATCAGCCGAAGAAGGCGCCGTAACCTGGTTGTAGTTCGGTTTGAAAACAGCATTTATGCTGCGTTATTTAACCTCGTCGTACTAAACGTACTGTCTTCGGTTAAATGTCTTGCCTAAATGTGTTTTGAAACCGAATAGGTTCGGTTATAGAAATTACGAACCTAACAAAAAAACTTAAAATTTATTAAATAGGTAGAAAAAATGAGTACATTAGATTTAGCCAACCATGGCCCGGTAATTCCAGTAATCGTGATCAATAAAGTAGAAGATGCTGTGCCTATGGCTGAAGCATTGCTCGAGGGCGGTATCCGTGTATTGGAAGTCACATTGCGTACTTCATGCGCATTGGCCGGTATGGAAGAAATTGCCAAGCGTGTTCCAGATGCAATTTTAGGCTCAGGCACCGTGCGTAACCTGAAAGATGCACAAGCTTCTAAAGATGTAGGTTGCCAGTTCGCGGTGAGCCCAGGTTATACCAGCGAGTTGGGTCAGTTTGCGCGTCAGATCGGCTTGCCTTTATTGCCGGGCGTTTCAACCGGTTCTGAAATCATGATGGCGAATGCTGATGATTACTACTTCCTGAAGTTGTTCCCGGCAGTGGCTGTTGGCGGCATTAACTTATTAAAAGGTTTTGCCGGCCCGTTTGCTGATGTTAAATTCTGTCCTACCGGCGGCGTTACGGTTGAAAGCGCTCCACAGTTCCTGGCTTTGCCAAACGTAGTGGTTTGCGGCGGTACATGGTTAACTCCGGCTGATGCAGTTGCACGTAAAGACTGGGCGCATATTACTAAATTAGCGAAAGAAGCGAGTGCGATAAAAGCAGCCTAATTACAAGCGCATTTAAGCTACACGTTATAATAAGGCTTTGCTTGCTAGAGTTGATCTAGTAGCAAAGCCTTTTTTGTTATAAGGATGATTGTGGATATTGATCTGACACAATATAAAACATTGGTACTTGATTGTGATGGTGTGGTATTAAACAGTAATAAAACCAAGGTTAATGCTTATTTTGAAGTTGCCAAGCGCAATGGTGCAACTGACGTGCAGGCCCAGGCTTTGGTTAATCACCATGTACAAAAAGGCAGCTTTCCCCGCAACGGTAAAATTGAGTATTACCTCAAGGAAATACTCAAACAGGAAGTAACAGATGAGGTGATGCAGCAGTATATGCATACCTTTGACGAAATTCTGGATAAGACGCTGATGGATTGTGAGGTTTCACCTGGCTTGCAGGCTTTGAGAGAGGCAAGTCAGCACAGTAAATGGATGCTGCTGTCAGGTGGCGATCAGCGGGAGTTGCGTACAATTTTTGCCAGGCGCAATTTTGCGCATTTATTTGATGCCGGTATTTTTGGCGGACCGGATACTAAAGACTTAGTGCTGGCGCGTGAAAAAGCGAATGGTAACCTGCAGTTACCGGCTTTGTTCATTGGTGACAGCAAATACGATTTCGAGGCGGCAACACGTGCTGGCCTGGATTTTGTTTTTTTGAGTGATTGGACTGAAGTGGCAGACTGGCAGGACTTCTGCCAGGCCAATAAAATTACGGTAGCTGGAAGTTTGCTGGAATTATTATGACTGATGGCTTGGATAAATGGATACGTCCAACTGAGTTGTTAAGCACTGAAGCGCTGGATAGTCTGCTGGCAGGCAGTGAAGTGCTGGAGCAGGATGAACGCGGCTATAAAGTGGTCAGGCTGCGCACAGGTGACATTCTCAAGATTTTCAGGGTCAGGCGCAATATAAGCAGTGCGCGAATTTATACGCATGCCCGCCGTTTTTTCAGGAATGCGGAAAGGCTGCATCAGCTTGGTGTGAATACCATTGCATGCAAGCGTTTGTATCACTTCCCCAACTCGAGTGAGACCGCGGTGCTGTATTCACCTTTAGCCGGCTATACCATCAAAAAACTGCTCGATGGCAATCTGCTGAACCAGGACATGGCATCGGCACTGGGTGCGTTTATTGCCCGCCTGCACCAATTGGGTATTCACTTCCGGTCTTTACATATGGGTAATATTCTTGTGATGCCTGACGGGCAATATGGCTTGATAGATATTTCGGATATGAGCATTTACCCATGGCCATTGTTTTGCAATACCAGAGTGCGTAATTTCAGGCATTTATGCCGTTACCCGGACGATATAAGCCGCTTAGGCAAGTTAAGCTGGGAAAGCCTGCAGGCAGGTTATTTTTCCTCTAACCAGTTAGGTGCCGCGTGTGAATCTAAAATCAGGCGTGCATTAACAGCAACTGTTTCTTTTGGCGATTAAAATTGCTGTGAGTTAAAGGAGAGAATTTTTGCAAGTATTACAGATATGTCATTGCTACTACCCGCCTTTTCTTGATTGCGCACGGCAATATTCAACGCTTTTTTCAGGTACAGGATTTAAAGTGGTTACGGTCTACCTGACCGGCGAGCCCAGCGAAGAGGTCGCACAGGCTACATGCTCTGATGAAGTGATTTTTCTAGGCTACAAAAGCAGTCAGGTACGTGGCTTGAAATTGAAAGCGATTGCTGAGATCAGAAAAATACTGTCGCAGGGCACGTTCAAGTTCTGTCTCGCGCATCGTTCCAAACCCACTTATGTCGCTTTGCTTGCCAGCCAGCTGCCTGTGATCAGCATTCATCATAACTATGACGATTTTGGCAGATTCACCCGGCGAATCCTGGTCAATCTGTTCCGCAGCAGGCTTTTGCTGTTAGGCGTATCGGATTCTGTGCGCGATGAGATGCGCGCAAGCCTGCCTAAGTGGCCTCATAGCAAGATTGAAACTTTATATAACCGCATTGATGTTGCGGCAGTACAGTCACTGTTTTTATCCAAACAAGCTGCAAGGGAATTTCTAGGGTTACCGTCTGACGGCTGGATTGTCGGTAATGTCGGCAGGCTGCATCATGATAAGGATCAGGCAACGTTACTACGCGGCTTCAAGAAAGCTTTACCCAGGCTGCCGGCTGGTAGTTTGCTAGTGATTATGGGTAAAGGCCCGCTGGAAAAAGAGCTGAAACAGTTGGCACATGATCTGGATATTGCGGCATCTGTCGTGTTCACGGGAAATGTGCCGGATGGCAGAAAGTATTTTAAGGCCTTTGATGTGTTTGCGCTGACCTCGGATCATGAGCCATTTGGCATGGTGTTGCTTGAGGCGATGGCTGCCGGGCTGCCGTTGATCTGCAGTGATTGTGGGGGCGGGGTAGAAGTTGTGCGCGGTGTCGGCGCAGTGTTTCCCCTTGGTGATGATGATGCACTGGCTGACTGTATGTTCGCAGAATATAACAACAGGGAAAATACTGATATTGCGCAGATATTGCAGAAATTGCAAGATCGCTTTTCAGATGCGGCAGTTCGAGCCCGATTCTGGGACTTGCCATTTGTTCGCGGGTTGTTAAATGGTAAATAACATAGTGAATGCCAGCGCACAAGCTGCAGTGAGTAGTATCTGTATCATTATTCCATATTTTGGCAGATGGCCGGTATGGATGCCTTACTATCTGGAAACCTGCCGTTTCAATAACACCGTGAATTGGCTTTTTTATACGGATTGCGGAGCGCCGGAAAATTTGCCATCGAATGTAAAGGTCATTGATAGTTCTTATCGGAATTACTGTGATTTAGTTTCGCAGCGGCTGGGCATAGAGTTTTACCCTGAAAATCCATATAAACTCTGTGATATAAAACCATTGCTTGGCCATATACATGCGGATGCGCTTCAGGGATTTGATTTCTGGGGGTTCGGGGATATTGATTTAATATATGGCGATCTCAGGGCATATTTTAATCAGAACCGACTCAATCGCAGGGATCTGTTTTCCACCCACGCACGTCGTGTTTCCGGACATCTCTGCCTGATCAGAAACACAGATCAGATGCGCACGGCATTTCAGCGCGTGAGAAACTGGAGGTTTTTGGTTTCCAAACCCGAGCATGTAGCTTTTGACGAAAAAGCGTTCAGTAAACTATTCTTGCGTCATAAAAATTCACCTGGAATCACTCGCTTCGTAGCCGGATTAATAGACCTATGGCTACAAAAAGCGGAGTTTACAGAAGCCTATACGACGCCAAATGCAAAATTGAGATGGACCGATGGCACGAAAAATTTCCCTGCCAGATGGTTCTGGCGCAAAGGTGTTCTAACTAACGATATTGACACCGGCAGGGTGTTTCCATACTTTCATTTCATGGTGTGGAAAACGGTCTGGGCGAATACGCCGGACACCTCTGGTATCAATGTGTCAGAGGGCGATAGTATTAACGCGTTCTGTGTATCAGCGCAAGGGATCGAGAAGATCACTGCATAGAGGTTCGCCATTTTGCATATAAGGCTGTGGGTCAGGCTTTTATTATGATCTATTCACCCCTAAGCTGCTGAGAGCATGCCAGGAGTTCTTAATTTTATAAATGATATGAATAATAAAAAACTTTTAATTTTGGATGGTTTGTCTGAGCTTGCGCTGGCAAAAGACTTTTACCAGGGCTGCTTGCTGGCGCATCTTGATGCGGAGTATTGTGATCTGGCATTACTGCCCAGAAAACGATCTTATTTTTTATCAAAATTTATCAATAAACTAAAAAGTATATTTTCACATTCCCATCCCGGTAATTTCGGAAAACTAGCCAAAGTTGACCCTGATAGTATCGAAAATGCCATTGTTGCCAGTTCACCCACCCATATTCTGGTGTTCCGTTATGCTTATAAATTCATCAATCCAGAAGTGCTGCAAAGATATGCCCGAGCTTTAAATTGCAGGCTATATCTTTACGACACCGATAGCTGCAATCTTTTTCCGGACCAGAATGAATTTATTTATTTCATCGAAAATGAACTGATTATTTATGATGAGATATTTTCGTTTTCAAAAGTGGCAGCGGATTTCTTTACAAAAACCAGAAACCTGCCCGCGACTTATTTCCCTTATGGCAGCAACCCGATAGCAAGGGAACAGGCTCAAGCCAAGTCCATAGATGTTCTGTTTGTAGGTCGGGCCAGTTTCAGGCGTATTTTCTTGCTTGAGTATATAAAAGATAAAGTTTCCATATATGGTAACCGCTGGAATAAAAGCTATCCCGTGATTTCACCGGAATTACAAAGCAGGATTGTTAACAGGACGGTATGGGGTGACGATCTGACTGACCTGATGTTGCAGTCCAGGATCATTTTAAATATCACGAATAGCAATTTCTATTGTGTAGAAACCGGATTGAATCTGCGGATATTCGAGGTGCTTGCCGCAGGCGGTTTTTTGCTTACTGACCATTATGAAGAGATTGCCGAGCTATTTGAAATCGGTAAGGAAATCGAGACGTATTCATCAGCCCGCGAACTGAGGGAGAAAATAGCGTACTACCTGAACCATGAGGAAGAGAGGATGAAAATTGCTGCAGCAGGCAAGAAAAAGTTTTATGCGTTATATACCTGGGAGCAACGCGCTCACGACTTTGCTTCAAAAGTGGGGCTGTCAGATCAGCCGTAGATGATGACAGGGTGCGTCTGGCGTCAGCGGCGCATTCAGTCAGAAGTCTTCTGATATATCACGATTGCTTTTTTAGACTTGATCCCATTAAAGCGTTTTATTTCTTTAAATTGCGGCAGTCTGTCAGCAATAATCTTTTCACGTTCTGGATGTTTTGCCGAGAGGCTTATCAGCAGGTATTCGTAATTCTGAATGCGGTTGCTGTCTATCTCATTAGTGACCATTTTCCAGTTTTCACCGTGATTGCGAACAAAGGCAACCCCCATGTAGTATCGAATGCGCGACTCGTCGGAAAATACCGGTTTGTTTCCCGTGTTGTTGGCTTTAACCCAAGTGGCGGCATCCTGCATGTAGTGATAGCCTTCTGATTTAGGAAGAACATTTTTAATCAGGCCCAGCAGCATAAACACAATCAGCGCCATGGCCAGCCATTTGAATCTGGTGTTTTTGGCTGGATGATGATTCTTTAGTATGCTGGCAAGCTGGAATGAGGCTAATATCATCAGGATGAAAGCCAGCCCTACAACATACCGGCTTGATAAAACAAAAACCTTTGTAATGATCAGCGCCATATTGGCCAGGCTAATGAATGCTGCGCAGTTTAGTGCGGAATAAGCCTTCGATTCGACCAGGGTGTTTCTGTTTTTAACAGTAAATGCAGCCATGATCAAGTTAACGAAGCCTGCTGTAGATACTAATTTTGCAAATATCACGTAGAGAAACGTGAGTAACAAACCCTGAACGGCAAATTCGTTCAGGTATTTGCCAAGTACTTCATTCGACATGACTGCTGCTTTTGAAAAAAGCTTATGTGTCAGTTCATCATATAGATTCAGCGTAAATACTTCCTGTAAGCGGCCGAAGCTCTTTATCGATACATCGCCATGCAGAGTAATGGCGAGAATGAATGCCAGGGCAAGAACGATATTAAGTGCATGGCCGCTCAAGAAATAGCGCATACGCTCTTTGATGGTGAAGCTGGTGCTGAACAGGAATAGGGTGGGTAGCAGAACCAGATAGGTGATTGCCTCTATTCTGAAAAGCGTGGCAATGATGGCGCATAGCTGCCACAGTATGGCATCACGGAAGCGCAGTTGCTGGTAAAAACGTATGAAGAATGCGAGTCCGCCAAGATAGAAAGCCCAGAAGCCTTCATCGCGCATCAGCATTTCCAGCACGTCACCCACAATATATTGAGAGCTGAATAGAATGAGTGCGCCTGCCGCCATAGTGAGCTGTCTGCCGCCGCCAAGGCGAATGATCTGGGTAAAACTGAAAGCGGTTATCCCGAAAAACAGCACATTCAGCACTTGTGCCGAAACATGTATGCCTAAGCCGGTGGTTTTGTGAACAGCGGCAATTAATATGGGGTACAGTGGCCAGTTCCATACCTGGATCGCTTCTCTCCATTGCCAGGCTGCAAAAAGCCGTGCTGACTCAAAATACAATACGCTGTCCGGGTTGATCCAGCCGTGCTGGATATATTGCATTTGTGCCGCCAGCAGCATTGCCAGCAAAACAATCATGGTGTGCAGTTTATTGATCGGGCTGTTTTCGATTTTATTGATGAAAGATTGCATATATTTAAGGCAAAGTTCTGCCTATCCGATATTCAGTTGAGATGAGACTTTGACAGGCATGATCTGTTTCAGGCAGTTCAGGTGACCTAAGGGGCACTCGCGTTTGAAGCACGGGCTGCAGTCCAGGCCGAGATACTCCACTACGGCGTCAGGATGCATCGGCGGCGTATGGTGCGGGTCTGAGGAGCCATAAATGGCAATCAGTTTTTTATCGAGTGCCGCGGCTACATGCATCAGCCCTGAGTCGTTACTGATGACCGCATCGCACAGCGACATTAAATCGATAGCCTCGCCGAGGTTGGTCTTGCCGCCCCAGTCCTGGCAGCGACCCCGCACTAAATCATTGATCGTTGCCGTGACCGGGATGTCTTTTTCAGAACCGAATAACCAGACCTGCCAGCCTTGATTGAGCGCTTTGTTTGCCACCTCTGCGTAATATTCGGCAGGCCAGCGCTTGGCTTCGCCATATTCTGCACCTGGGCACAAACCAAGTACTTTCTGTGCCGGCCTGAGCATGTCATTTTTTTCTAAAACACGCAGTGCATGATCCTGGTCGGCAATCAATTTCGGGTTGGCAATCTGCGGCAATGTCTGTGTGTGATGATTCATGCCTAGCGCGACAAATCGATCAACCGTGCGCGGCAGCCTGGTTTTATCCAGAGGTCGAATATCGTTAAGCAAACCATGGCGGAATTCACCCAGGAACCCGGTGCGCTGCGGTATGCCTGCGGCAAGTGGCAGGATGGCGGATTTTAATGAGTTAACGAGCAGAATCGCTTGCGTATAGCCGCTGGTTCTCAGGCTGCGGCCAAACCTGATGCGTTCAAGCAATGCCAGCTGGCCATGTTTGAATGGGAGCGCAATCGCCCGGTTAACTTCCGGCATGCGTGCCAATAATGGCAGTGTCCATGCCGGTGCCGCAACATCAATGACGGTATCCGGATTCTGTGTTTTCAATGACTGGAACAGGCTGTGTGCCAGCACCATGTCGCCCACCCAGGAAGGGCCGATAATCAGGATTTTTTTGGCAGGCATGCGCTATTGATAATTTAACTGTTCATCTTCTTGATGATGTTGCTGGTACTGCGTCCTGCAACGAGATCAATCAGGGCAATCTCGCCGCCCCAGGATTCCACTTCGCGCCCGCCTACAACCTGGTCTGGCGTGTAGTCACTGCCTTTGGCAATCACCTCCGGCTTCAGTGCGTTAATCAGGTTTAACGGTGTGTCTTCATCAAACAGGATCACGGCATCTACCGATTCAAGTGCGGCCAGTACACGTGCGCGATCATTTTCGCTGACGACTGGGCGTGTAGGGCCTTTCAGTGCGCTGACTGAGCGATCTGTATTTAAACCCAGAATAAGCCTGTCACCGCGTTTTCTTGCCGCTTCCAGGTAGGTAACATGCCCTGCGTGCAGCAGGTCAAAACAGCCGTTGGTGAATACGATTTTCTGTTTATTTTTTCTCCAGACAGCAACTTTCTGCTGGAGCTGGGTGAGGTCACATACCTTATGCGCCTGTTCGGAACTTTGTTCGCTGGTGAGTGCGTCAATTAAATCATCCCGTGTAATCGGCACAGTGCCGACCTTGCCAACCACTACGCCGGCGGCTGTATTTGCGAGCTGCAGGCTTTCCAGCGGGCTCAAGCCATGCATCAGGCCGGCTGCCAGTGTCGCAATCACGGTGTCGCCAGCGCCCGAAACATCGAACACCTGCTTGGCGGTAGCCGGCAGCAGATGTGCATGCTGGTCTATCAGCGAGATGCCTTCATCGCCGCGCGTCACGACCAGGAATTGCAAATCAAGTTTTTCTTTAAGCGCAACAGCCTTATCAATCAATTCCGGGTCATGCGTGGTTGTGGCGCAGGCTTCTGCTGCTTCTTTTTTATTGGGCGTCAGGGCGGTGGCATGGCTGTATTTGCTGTAATCGTGGCCTTTAGGGTCAACCAGTACCGGAATCTTCAGGTCGTTGCATTGTGCAATGACCTGCTGGCATACATTGTTGCCGAGCAAGCCTTTTGCATAGTCTGACAGGATAACAATTGCCGGTTTCAGTGCCAGCTGCTGCTGGATTGCCGCAAGTAATTGCGTATTTTCAGTTGCAGTAAATGTTGCGCTGCTTTCCTGATCCAGCCTCATCATTTGCTGATGGCCGCTTAAAATGCGGGTTTTTGCAATTGTCGGTCGTTGGTTTGAGTGCATCATGCCTTGGTGGTCGATGCCTGTTCTAGCGATCAGGTCAAGCAGAATGGTCGCTTCGCCATCGTTGCCCACACAGCCTACGATATGTGTCTTGATGCCTAAAAGCGCGAGGTTGGCGGCTACGTTCGCAGCGCCGCCGGCACGGTCGTGCTGTGTTTTTAATAATACAACCGGTACTGGTGCCTCAGGTGAGATACGGCTGACATCACCGATCAGGTAGCGGTCCAGCATCACATCGCCGATGACCAGTACGTGCTGTTCAAGATTGCCGAAATGTTGGGCAGTGTCGAGTAGTTTGTGTTGCATAGATGATCAGGATTCTAAGATTTCACAAAGCGAATGCCCGATAAAGATATGCGCTTCCTGAATGCGCGCGGTGACGCTGGAAGGGACTACGATGTTGTAACTGCACAGGGCATTGAGCTTACCGCCGGTGCCGCCAGTGAGGCCCACTGTAGCCGCGCCGATTTCTTTGGCAGCCTCCATCGCGCGTACCACGTTTGCGCTGTTGCCGCTGGTGGTTATGCCGATCACCATGTCTTCCGGGCGGCATAAGGCTTCAATCTGGCGTGCAAAAATGTAGTCATAACCATAGTCGTTACCCACGGAGGTCAGGATCGACGTATCTGTAGTGAGTGCAATCGCCGGCATGCCTTTACGTTCTTTTTTAAAGCGCCCGACAATTTCGGCCGCGATATGCTGGCTGTCAGCGGCACTGCCGCCGTTGCCCATGAGCAGGATCTTGCCGCCTTTTTTAATCGTGTCCTGCATGGCGATGCCTACATCGCTAATTAACGGGAATAAAGGTTCCAGCGCATTAAACATCGCCATGTGTGCGCTGTGTTCGCCTTTTAAATATTCAACATATTTCATCAGCAGTATTTATCCTCTTTGATCAGGTAGTTTTGCACATAGTCACGCACACCGTCTTCCAGGCTGTGGAATGGCTTTTGATAGCCTATGCCTGCGAGCTTGCTCATGGTGGCTTCTGTAAAGTACTGGTATTTGCCTTGCAGGTCCTGCGGCATATCAATAAAAGTAATATGCGGTTCACGCGCCATGCCGGACATCACTGCGGTTGCCAGGTCCCTGAAGCTGCGTGCCTTGCCGGTGCCTATGTTGTAGATACCATCCGGTGCCGGTTTATTGCCGGTCGCTGCTTCAAGAAAAAAACTGACTACGGATGCGGCATCTTTTACATAAACGAAATCACGCATCTGCATACCGTCTTCGACCCCGGCTTTGGTGCCTTTGAACAGCTTCATGGTGCCGGTCGCGCTGAACTGGTTGAAGGTGTGGAACGCCACGCTCGCCATGCGTTCTTTATGGTATTCATTCGGGCCGTACACATTAAAAAACTTGAAGCCAGCCCAGCTTGGCGGTACTGGCAGGTTATTGCGCACCTGACGCAGAGCCCACTGGTCAAAAAAGTGTTTGGAATAGCCGTAACCATTGAGCGGGCGCAGGTTGTCGATACTGCTATCATCGTAACCGAGGCTGCCATCGCCGTATGTAGCGGCTGAACTGGCATAGAAAAACGGCACTTTGTTGTCTGCGCACCAGGCCCACAGGTTTTGTGAGTACTGAATGTTGGTTTCCACCAGCTTGTTGAAGTCGCGTTCAGTGGTTGCGCTGATCGCACCCATGTGGATGATAGCTTCAATGTCGTTACGGCCTTGCAGCCAGTCCATGAGCTGGTCTTTATCCAGGTAGTGCGCATAGTGACGGTGAGCGAGGTTCTGCCATTGCTCTTCGTGCGTAATGCGGTCAACGATGACGATGTCATCACGGTTGAGCTTGGTATTGAGATGCCAGGCGATAATCGAACCTATCATGCCTGCGCCGCCAGTAATCACTATCATTTAATGCAGCCTAAAAACATTGTTAAATACCAAAAGAATTTCTGTTGGTATTCAAACGCGTTAAAGAACCAAGGAGGTGCTGGTTTATTCCGTCATCGCGAGGAGCGAAGCGACGTGGCGATCCACAACACATTAATTTGTATTTTCTAATGGATTGTTTCACTTCGTTCGCAATGACAGGTTGATAATAAATCAGCATTTCCTAAAGTTTAAAAGTATAACCCTTATTGACTTGCACCTAAACTCTGAGCCCGTAATTTTGTCATTTCCGCCTCTTTTTTAGCCTGTACGTTATCCCATTCTGTATTTACCCAGCCTTGCAGGTTTTCGAGCGCGATCGCTGTCATGGCATGAATCCATGCATCGTTCTCGTTCAGAGCCGGAATGTAGTGATACTCGCCGCCGCCGTTGCTCTGGAATATGTGTTTGCCTTCCATTGCAATCTCCTCCAGCGTTTCCAGGCAGTCGCTTGAAAAGCCGGGGCAGATAACATCAATGCGTCTGGTTTTTGCTTTTCCCAAATCTTCCAGCGTGCCAGCCAAGTAGGGTTTCAGCCATTCCTGTTTGCCGAAGCGTGATTGGAACGCGACCATATATTCATCTTTATTGAGTTCCAGCGCTTCTGCCAGCAGGCGCGCTGTTTTATGGCACTCGCAATGGTAAGGGTCGCCATTCAGCAGATGCGCTTTGGGAACGCCATGAAAACTCATGATCAGTTTGTTGGGTTTGCCGCCGTTAATGCGCCAGTGTTCACGTACGCTCTGTTCCAGCGCTGCAATGTAGGCTGGGTGGTCGTGATAATGCCTGATGGTGCGCACTGCAGGCATGTTGCGCGTCTTAAGCAGTACCCGCCAGACTGCATCCAGGGCGCTCGCCGTGCTGGATGCCGCGTATTGCGGATAAAGCGGAAATACCAGAATGCGGTCACAGTGCTGTGCTTTCAGCTTCTCAATCGCGGATGCCATGGACGGGTTGCCGTAACTCATGCCGAGTTCTACCGTAAACGGTGACTTTATTTTTTGCCCGAGAAAACCGCGCAGCAATGTTGCCTGTTTCTGTGCATGCACCAGTAGCGGCGAGCCTTCTTTTGTCCACACGCTGGCATATTTTTCGGCAGATTTTTTCGGTCGAACCACTAAAATAATGCAGTTCAGTATCAGCCACCAGACCAGGCGCGGAATTTCCACAATACGGCGGTCACTCAGGAACTGGCGCAGATAAGGGCGCAAAGCCTTGGCGTCTGCAGCATCTGGCGTGCCGAGGTTGGCAAGCAGGATGCCGACTTTGAGTTGATTGCCATGCTCGTACTTTGGTTCTGGGTTGTAATAAGCCATAACTGGGTGTTTGTTTTCCGGTAAATTAATTAGTCGACAATGCGTTTGACAGCAGCTTTGCGGTGATGTCAACAATCGGAATCACGCGCTCGTAAGCCATGCGTGTTGGCCCGATCACCCCCAGCGTGCCTACAACCTGGCCGTCCGCTTCATAAGGGGAGGTGACCATGCTGCATTCATCCAGTGGCAGGTAGTGGCTTTCACCGCCGATGAATATCTGTATGCCGGTCGCCTTTTGGCTGCTGTCCAGTAACTGCATCAGTTGTGTACGACGCTCGAAAAGCTCAAAAAGTTTGCGTAAGCTCGCAACATTTGAAGATAGATCATCTGCCTGCAGCAGATTGCGCTCGCCTGCAATCACAACATTTTCTTTGCCGGTATCGTTTGCCTTGTCACTCATTTCAAGTGCTGCGGCCATCAAGCGGTTAATATCCGATTGCATTTTAAGCAGCTCTTCGTGCAGTTTCCGGTGAGCCTCGTCGAAAGTGCATCCCACAAAATGATGGTTGAAATAATTGGTGGCCTGAATGAGATCCGAGGCGTTGTAGGGTTTGTCCGCCATGATGACGCGGTTCTGTACGTTGCCATCGGTCGTTACGATAATCACCAGGATGCGCTTTTCACTCAGGGGCAGAAATTCCAGATGCTTGAAAGTGGTGGTTTTACGTTTCGGAATCATGACCACCCCGGCAAATTGGGAAAGCTGGGATAGCATATCTGCGGCGCTGTTGATCAGTTCCTGCGGGTCGGGGGAGGAAAGCTCATGTTTGATAAGCTGGATTTCTTTGGATTGCAGCGGCTTTATCGTGAGCAGGGAATCTACAAAAAAACGGTAACCTTTTTGCGTCGGAATGCGTCCGGCCGATGTATGCGGGCTGGCAATGAAGCCAATACGCTCAAGGTCGCTCATGACATTGCGGATAGTCGCAGGGCTGACATCCAGCCCTGAGTGCTGCAATAGCGTACGGGAGCCTATAGGCTGACCATCACTGATGTAATGTTCAACCAGGGTTTTAAGTAAAATCTGCGCGCGTTTATCCATAGTTAGCCTTCACGCGCAAATTATCGGTTAGTTCTGACGAATAGGCAATGTTATATCGATTT